>Ga0206129_10000056_pt1 | contig 176700 bp, 156 predicted proteins | sample Helgoland_Spring_8_FD_148616 | JGI IMG/M metagenome (GOLD analysis project Ga0206129, IMG submission 148616) | Pelagic subsurface seawater microbial communities from Kabeltonne, Helgoland, North Sea - Helgoland_Spring_Bloom_20160502_2 | ecosystem: Environmental > Aquatic > Marine > Epipelagic...
TGTTCCTTGAACGCCTTGTATTCCTTGTATTCCTTGTGTTCCTTGTATTCCTTGTGTTCCTTGTATTCCTTGTGCACCAGTTGTTCCTTGAACGCCTTGCTGTCCTTGTATTCCCTGAGTTCCGTCCGTTCCTTGAGTTCCGTCTGTTCCCTGAGTAGCAGTACCATTTGTTCCCTGAGTAGCAGTACCAGTTGTTCCTTGAACGCCTTGCTGTCCTTGTATTCCTTGTGTTCCCTGTACACCTTGCTGTCCCTGGATTCCTTGTGTTCCTTGTATTCCTTGTGCACCAGTTGTTCCTTGAACGCCTTGCTGTCCTTGTATTCCTTGTGTTCCTTGGATTCCTTGAGTTCCGTTTGTTCCTTGTAATCCGCTAACTGTGCCTGGATCAGTAAAGGCAACTGTACCTGAACCGTTAGTTGCTAGTACGTAACCTGTTGCGCCGTCTGCATTGGGTAGATCGTAGTCATTAATTTTTAGAGTGGGCGTAATAAAGCCTTGATCTACTTGCCACTTGTTTAGTGCATTACTATAAGTAAAGGATCTAAGTGTACCGTTTACATTAGCAGATAAACCAGCATCGCTAGCATCGCCATCGCTGTTTACAGTTATAAAATTGTCTTCTACTGTCAACTCCGTGGTGTTGACCACGGTGGTTGCTCCATTTACTGTTAAGTTACCCGTAATAACTGCATCATTGCTTACTGTTAATGCACCAGCAGTTAGCATGTCAGTAGTCTTGTTGTAGGTTAGACCAGCATCACCGTTAGCAGCACCACCGTCATTAAAGATAACTTGCGTATCTACACCGCCGACAGGTCCAGTAATGCCTTGTATTCCTTGCTGTCCCTGGATTCCTTGCTGTCCCTGGATTCCTTGTGTTCCTTGGATTCCTTGAGTTCCCTGTACACCTTGCTGTCCCTGGATTCCTTGCTGTCCCTGGATTCCTTGTGTTCCTTGTATTCCTTGGACGCCTTGGACGCCTTGTATTCCTTGTATACCGGTAGAGCCTGCTAAATTCACTGTCCACGAATTAAATGTACCTGAGCCAAATGCGAGGTCTGAGTTAAATACTAACTCGCCTGTTCCGCTGTTATACGAAGTAACAGTGCCTTCCATATAGTTAGTGCCACTGTTTGACACAAGTATGGTTTGATTTAAACTATAAGCAAGACCAGTATCAACTGTGATAGTTCTACTGCCTGTACCAATTGCTATGCTTGTGGAACTAGTAGTTTCATAAATGTCGCCGCGAATTCCTTGTATACCTTGAACGCCTTGTGTTCCCTGTATTCCTTGAACGCCTTGAACGCCTTGTACACCTTGCTGTCCCTGGATTCCTTGTGTTCCTTGTATACCCTGAGTACCTTGTACGCCTTGAACGCCTTGTACACCTTGCTGTCCTTGTATTCCTTGTGTTCCTTGTATTCCCTGAGTACCTTGGACGCCTTGAGTTCCCTGTACACCTTGCTGTCCTTGAATTCCTTGTGTTCCTTGTATACCCTGAGTACCTTGTACGCCTTGAACGCCTTGAACGCCTTGCTGTCCTTGTATTCCTTGTGTTCCTTGTATTCCTTGTGTTCCTTGTATTCCTTGTGTTCCTTGAACGCCTTGAACGCCTTGTACACCTTGGAGTCCATCTACGGTTGTTGGATCCTGGAATGATACAGTGCCTGCACCGTCTGTGGCCAAGACGAAACCAGCAGTACTGTCTGCAAGTGGCAGTGAATAATCGTTAATTGTAAGAGCTTGTGTTGTTACTTTGCCAGCAACAGTTGCATTACCCATTGCAACGTTGCCACTAAATTCACCCGTTACTGCGCTTACTTCACCTGTTGCTGAAAGGTTAGCTGCACTAACGTTACTAGAGAATGTACCAGTTGTTGCGCCACTTAATGCACCGCTGCTTAATGTAGCAGTACCGTCAGTTAAACTGCCACCTTGTACCGCACCACTAAATGTTGCATTTACGCCTGATGTGATATTACCGGCTGTTGCAGTTAATGTACCGTCAGTTAAACTGCCACCTTGTACCGCACCACTAAATGTTGCCGCTACACCTGAAGTAATACTACCAGAATTAATACTTAATGTACCGTCTGTTACTGTGCCGCCTTCTAAGTTACCAGTAGCAGTAACAGATGTTACTGAGACATCATTGTCTAGGTTAACAGTTAATGTTTGTCCTGACCCTGCCGTGTTAATGTTAGTGCCACCACTTACTGTGAATGTTTGACTGTCAAGATCAACAGACAAAACACCGCCTGTATCCCCTGAAAAGTCAAGATCTTCAGCAGTTAATTGGGTATCAATGTATGATTTGATGCTCTCTGATGTTGCTAGTGTAGCGTTGCTGGATGTGGCCATTGTGTTGTCATCTATGATGTCAGTTACACTTACTGCACCAGTACCACTTAAACTGTTAAATTCAACTATACTGGCATCAACAGTACCACTTGCTGTTATATTAACAACGCCTGTTAGGCTTCCAGCAGTCAATGAAGCAGTGCCGTCTGTTAATGTACCACCTTCTAAGTTACCGCTAAACGTACCGTTTACTGCGTTAGTTAAAGAACCAGAATTAATTGTTAATGTATTATCTGAAAACGTGCTTGCTGACACTTGATTAGAAAACGTAGCGTTAATTGCAGAAGTAATATTACCAGAATTAATTGTTAAGGTGCTGTCTTGTAAACTTGTACCCTTAACAGTACCAGTAATATCAATAGTACCAGTACCGTTAATAGTGTTTGAATTTAAATCTAAATTACCGCCTAACTGAGGAGTTGTATCATCGACTACGTCAAAAAGACCGCCAGCATTTGCAGTTGTGCTAATCCAGGCAGCACCGTTATAAATTTTTAATTCGGTATCAGATGCATCAATCCACAAATCACCAGTAGTAATGTCTACTGTTGGTTCGCCTGGACTGGCATAAATTTTAGCTCCGCCTTTGCTTATTTTAAAACTTGAATGTGTTGTACCTTTGAAATTGCCAAAGACTGCCATTGAATACTCCTGTAAGTTCTATGCTGTTAGTTGCATGGTCTGCATAATTTACGCAGTCTCACATAATATAGTATTTATCTAAAGACACAATTATTTACTTTATCTATATTAGTATTTCAACAAATCCTTCTGATTCTGAATCTTTATCGCTTAAAGCCACGCCAATTATTTGTAATTTATTAACGTCGTTACTAGTTGTTACTTTTGCAACTCCTGGTATGCTGCTTGCTATTAGCGTATCGCCTTTGTTAACGATGCCTACTACTTTAACTGGAACTCTTCCTCGTAATGCCACTTTACAAATATTCTTTCCAGCTAATGCCATATTCATTAGATAAGACGGAAATTCTGATACAACTCCGGCAATTGGTTTTTCACCTAGTGTTGTGCTCTGAGTTACTTCAGCAGAACCACCAACTACTAGTACTGTGCCAGTTTCGTACTCTTTGTCTGCAATGTAGTTTTCAGCTAAATCGCCAAACAATGCTCCAGACGAAACAGTAGTTAATACGCCTGTACCTACATCATATGATAAATTACCCGATGTGTCAATTGTAGCATCTTGGGTTCCCGTTCCTGAAACTAATACAGGATAATAAGTTCCGGATGCAGGAGCTTCAACAGACGAGATTTTTGTTGCATCGCCTTCGCCACCTTGTATACCTTGATTACCTGTAATACCTTGGCGTCCTTGTATTCCTTGTTGGCCTGTGTTGCCTTGTAATCCTTGAACGCCGCCAGAGCCTTGAACACCTTGTACACCTTGGATTCCTTGTATACCTTGTGTAGCAGTACCCTGAACTCCTTGTGTAGCAGTACCTTGTAATCCTTGAATACCAGTTATGCCTTGAGATCCTATTATTCCTTGTAGTCCTTGGACGCCTTGTACAGAAATTCCAATCATTCCTTGTACACCTTGTACACCTTGGACGCCTTGTGGTCCTATGTCACTGGTGCTAATAGTACCGCCCATTGCAGCATGAATAGAGCACTGGTAATAAAGAGTAGCAGGCGCAGTATCAGATACTGTAATTTGTACTACTCCAGCATCTGTGCCGTTGTTTGTTACGCCAGTGTTATACTGATCGCCAGTTCCAGTAGTTGGTGCTGTTTTAATATAGAAAGGATGGCCAGGTGCATTAACTGCAAATCTGTATGTAAATCCACGTAATAACTGTATTAATGGATTAGAAATACCGTCAATTAAATATTCAACACTACCATTATTTGTAACTCCGTAAGTTCTAGTTCCTACTTCACCTATAGCACCTTGAATACCTTGTATACCTTGGTACCCTTGAATACCTTGTATGCCTTGCATCCCCTGAATGCCTTGTAGTCCAGTGGAGCCTATATCACCTGTACGAGCAAAAGTTATAATTAATTCTTCTTGTAAATCAAATGTAGTTGCGGATCCTGATACGTAAGCTACGTCGACAGTGTGATATGAACCAGAGTCTGTTGATCCTGAAATAGTGTATAATACAAAATCACTGGCGTCCAACTTGTTGCTGATACGCACATGCCCTTTTATTGTTGAACTAGAGTCGTCGATTGTGATTAAAAAATCTTCAATGTTGGTGCCGAACGAATCTGTTTCGCTTATAATCATAGCAGTGCCAGAGGTTAAATCAGCGTTATTAATTTTTACATTTCCTAAGGCAGGAGCAATAAGGGTAGTAGCGGTGTCAAATTGGTAATAGAAAGTTGCTCCGCCAAAATTTCCTTCTTTTCCTTGAATACCTTGTGGTCCTGATGGACCTTGTGTACTGTTATCAACTCCTTGGATACCTTGAACACCTTGAACGCCTTGTAAACCTTGTATTCCTTGAACGCCTTGGTTACCAAATTCACCTTGTATTCCTTGCATGCCTTGGACGCCCTGGACGCCCTGAGTAGAAATACCAATTAATCCTTGTAGACCTTGAACACCTTGAACTCCTTGCTGGCCATTAAATATGAATGACGAAGTATAGTCGTCTCCTGGAGTAGTAGATAGCAAATTACCAGTAATGAAATTTACATCAAAATATCCCCAAAGACTTCCTGATCCCCATGTCCAGTCAGTAATTTCGTAAAGTGCAAACACTTCTCGGTTGTTTTTTTCTCGTACAATAACTTGTGCTTTTACTTGATTCGATATACTGTCAATGGCGTTAAACATTTGGTCTAGCGCCGTGCCGCCGCTATCTTTAGGAGTATCCCTGTATACTATTTGAGAAGCTGTGGCACCATTAGTTGTATTAAAAGAAAAGCTCAGACTACCTGGATCAGTAATAGTTACAGCTCCGTTTAATTCATATGTCCATATGTTTCCTTCACTAACGCCAAGCAAACCTTGTATACCCTGTACACCTTGAGGTCCTATTATTCCTTGTAGTCCTTGTAGTCCTTGTAGTCCTTGTAGTCCTTGTGTACCTATAGCGTCAATACCTTGGATACCTTGTAGTCCTTGTGTACCTTGGATGCCTTGGGTGCCTTCGCTTCCTTGTACACCTGTTATACCTTGGATACCGATTGTGCCTTGCAAACCGTCGTTACCCCTAATTCCTTGACGTCCTTGACGTCCTTGACGTCCTTGTACGCCTTGGGTGCCCTGTGTTCCTTCGTCGCCAGTAATGCCTTGGATTCCTTGAATGCCCGTAGGACCTATGCCGCCAGTGGTACCTTGTGTACCTGTTATACCTTGAATTCCGTCGTCGCCTTCGATGCCTTGAATACCTTGTAGGCCGTTGTCGCCTTGAATACCAGTTATGCCTTGGTTGCCGCCAATACCTTGTAATCCAGTTGTGCCTTGTTGTCCTTCAGGTCCTTGGGGGCCTACGATTTGACCTACATTTTCCCAAGATATACCGTCCCATACCCAAAAGTTTAAAGTTGCTGCATCTATAACGCCGTCACCTGGGCTTGCTCCTGGAAATTGAGAACTGATATAATCACTTTCATTTTGTCCAGGTAACCCTATCGTAACATCGTCAACTGAACCGAGAACATTAATAGATGGACCGTACCTACCTTGTATGCCTTGGCGTCCTTGTACTCCCTGAATGCCTTGCATTCCTTGTATACCTTGTATGCCCTGAATACCTTGCTGCCCCTGGATGCCCTGAATACCTTGCTGCCCCTGGATGCCCTGAATGCCTTGCTGTCCTTGTAGGCCTTCGTTGCCTTGTATACCTTGAAAACCTTGAGTGCCTTGACGTCCTTGTATTCCTTGTAATCCTTGTAAACCCTGTGTGCTAGGGATCCAGTCAATACCATCACTATGATATAGCAACCCGTCATCGCCTAAAACTATACCACCCTTGTAGTATTCTGCGCTAAGTGGTATAGGTACTGGGTATTCTCTGGACGGTCCAATTACTCGGTCACGTCCGCCTACGGATCTAATTGGCACTTAATTTCTCCTTAAAAGAATATGTCATCTTCTTCTGCTTGTCCTTCTGTGTAGCTCACAGTAGCGTGAATATAATCATCTATGTTTGCTCTGATTTGTAATTTATCCCTAGTAAGTAAAAATTGGCCGTTCATAGGAAAAACTAATGTATCTTCTGCTTCGACTCTAATGTCTTTTGCTAGGTAAAAATGGCCATCGGTTGGAGACAAATTATCATCTGTTACTGTTACAGAAAACCCTGTTCCTATACCAGTAGTACTTAACTGTTCTAGTGGTTCAGGCAGTGCCTGAACTGGGTCGCCAACTACAAAACTGTCTACATTAAAAGACGTAACTTTTCCTACGCCGTCAATAGCGGCAACGCTTATTACACATCCGTTAGTTAACGTAACATTATCTGTGACTGCATGTCCTAAACCGCCAGTGAAAACAACGAAATCTGTTTCGTCTTGACTGGCAGCTATTAATCTTGTTCCCCTAACAACTTGTATATCTACAGTTGCTGGACCATTAAAATAATTAGAAAGCAGTATTGGGGATGAAACTTCGCCAACACCTGGAGCAATTCTTCGAGAAATACCAAACCCTACTACGGGGATGTCGTAATCTGGTATTTCTGCAAATGTAATCCAGTCAGTTGTTAGGTTTCTGCTAGTAGCTAATGGTTTAGCACTAGGTGCTTGTTCTGTTGTAATCCTAGGCATTAAAAGCCTCCTCTTGAATTTGCTAATCTTCTTGCGATAGCACGTACACTGATGTTAAATGGACGGCCTTCAAACTTTCCTGTTTGGCCGTTAATTTTTGTACCGCCTGCAAAGTATTGATTATTTATTTCGTCGGCACCACTCCATCTTACACGTCCACCGTTTTCCTGCAATATGCTGAATGGCACTGGTCTATTAAAACCAGGCTTGTTAAAGTTAAGCGGCAGGGCGTTTGTATTCACACCTGCACCAGCATTATTAAATTGGTGTGCTAACGATTCAACTAGCGATCCAAATGTTACTGTTATTGGATTAGTGACTGTGTTTTCGAACGCATCTACTAGTTCGCCTATCATTATGCCCACGTCTGTTCCTGGGCCGCCGGCTTCATTTTGTAACAATTGTTTTATCTTTGCCCAAACATGTTGAAATGCAGGTATTTGTTCTGCAGGAACAACTAGCCCTCCTTTATAATCATAATATGCTTGTGCTGCGGCTTGAGTGGTCATTTCTTTTCCTGATACTATATCAAGACCAATACTTTCAATGATTATTTTATCGTCTTTTTTACAGATGTTTTCAAAATAATTGCTGTAAGTAGCATCTAACCAATCTGTTGTATTAGTTTGTATTGTGCTAACGTTACTTGCTATATTTACACTGTCAGTTACAGTGACAGTATCTACCCAGGTTGTGTTGGGTAATACTTCTGCGGGTAGCGGATTTCCTATAGGATTATCTATATAGCCAGTGATAACTGTCATTAAGTTTGCAATCACAGATGCTTCAGTAGCAGTTGCTAGAGTATACGGGTAAGTTTCTTGTCCTGCTTCAAGCCCTTGTATAACGTTTTGCATAACTGCGCTCATGTCGTTCCAGGCAGCTATCGTAGCTGCTTTTTCTGCTATAGGAACAACTAAATCGCCATAAGTATAATACGACCGTGCTACACCTATGGTAGCAAAGTTGCCGCCGTACAGCACATCGTGAACGATACCGTCCAAAATATATCCTGCATCTCTGCGACATGACGCTGTGTCATAACTTAGCATTGGATAGTTTGATGTAACAAAATCTATTGCTTTAGTTAGTATAAATTCTTTGTTTAGTAACAATTGATTCTTAGCATCATCTGCGTTTGTTGTAGGTGCATAACCTAGTATTGCAAATAAATCACTGTTAATAAATTCTATGGTTTGCGCCTGAATTTGATTACGTTTTACTAATACTGTAGTGTAGTCTGCTTGAACAGCACCACCAATTGTGCTGGTGGGCTCAATTGGTTCGGGGATATAAGCATTAGTACCTTTTTTAATTGCGTAAATAATTGTATCCATTAAATCTTCAACACGATTTTGTTCTGCTGTAGTGACTACTACTGAATTAAAAATACTTTTTGCTGCTTCGTAAGCTGCTAATGTAGCTGTACTTTCTCCTTCCCCTAATTGTCCTTCTACTCCTGGATTAATAGGGCCATCAGTATCAACAAAATAACTTTGAGCCACTGTTATTGTAGCGTAAGTGCCACCATATAATATATCGTGAGTTAGACCGTCAATGATATAACCTACATCTCGTTCACACTTAGCCTGATCATATTCCAGATCTGGATAATTTGTGCTTATGTAACCTATCACTTGGCTAGAAAGTGATGCTCTATTATTCTGTAACACTGTTGATGCGGTGACATGATCTCCGGTTGAACCTAAGCTAGCATAAGCGTTAGGAAATGACAGTGGGTTTGCATTTACTTCACCATTTTGCAATATATCTAAGACTTCGTCAAACCCAGCACTTATTAAAGACGTTGTTACTGGATCTAAGCCAGGTATAGCAATAGCAGTATCCCTAGCAAATTCTATTGCTGCCACTGTCCACACAAGCTGATCTGTAATTGCTTTGTTTGCTGCAACGCGAACATAGGATAACCCAGCTGTTACTGTATTATAATTTGTACCTAAAATACTGTCTAGCATAACACCTTTTATAATAAGGCCTACATCACGATAGCACTTCTCTTCATTGTACAGTGGTACTCCAGGCGTTTCAAAGATATATTCATGATTTGTATCTTTGTTGCGAATTTTTTTAGTTACGTTATTAAATAATTTTTTTACTGCGGTTTTGTTACCTGGACTTGTAATTTTAATTGTTTCGTCTTTTGCATATTCAATAGCATTTAACGTTTGATTATACTGAGTAGAATTTACATAAGCTATACCTGCAATATTACGCAAATAACTCATACCTGCTGTAATTGTATTATAATTTGTTCTCATTAAAAGATCTTGTTTAACTGCATTTAATATGTAACCAACATCACGCTGACAAGTTGCTACATCGTATTCGAACCCGTTCGTCCACGGCACAAAGTTTGGATCTGTGTTCACATTGCCATATCTATCTGGTCCGTTATCTACTAAATCTTGCCATACTAGATCAGTAAGTACTTCAGCATTAGACAATATAGCGTTACCGATTTGTGCGTTCGCTACCAATACATCTGTACTGCTCACAGTATAAGGAGATACCACTGTGGTATTACCACTTGATCTCAAACTGATATCACCAAATTGTGTACCTGAGTTGTTCAATGTTAGCTGGCCACCGTTTAGTGCATAGAATGCTGTGCGCTGGTAAATGGTCATAGAGCTGATGCCGTTGATGCCTGCACCGTTTTTAGCAACATATCCTAAGCCATTGTTAGAACGTGGCGTGGCACCAAAACACAGCATGTATGGATATGTACTACCAGCGCTTACCACTGAGCGGTCTGCTAATACCATACCGCCGCCTTTGCCAACAGCTGGGTTACCAGTTGCTGGGTCTAGGGGTGGTGCTGGCTTCAGATAAGTTTCGTTGCTGAGTTGACTACTGTCTCTGCAATATGGTGAGCGCTTGATAATTGCGCCTGGGGCAAATGCATAAGCAAATCCACCCGAAGGATTATCTAGGTCATCTACTTCCATATTTCTAAATGAAAATCCCTGACAGTAACAACCTGAATCCATTAATATCATGTTACGATATTCTTTACGTCCTAAGTCACTCATGTGCAGTTCTGTTACATACTGACCACCGATGCTGTACAATCCAGTGCGGTCTGGTAAGGCAATCTCGCCATCTTCTACATATACACCAGGATATACACTGATTAAAATAGGATCTTCAACTTCTCGACGTAACTCTCTAGCAAGGTCTGCAGCCCTTTCTATTGTCTTGAGGGCGTTAATAGGATCTCTACCTGAGCGTGCATCATCGCCATCTGTTTTCACATAAATTGTATTCGCTACTGGCTCGTCAAAGAAGTCTTTTTTATACTCCTTATCTAGCATTTCAAATTCTGCATCTAATGTTACTGCACTGGCAAATGTAGCGGGTCCTGTAACATCTAATGTGTCGTTAACAGTTAGGTCTTGAACTTCACTTGTGCCTAAACTTATAAATTCTGTATTAATAGTAGCGGTGTTTGCTTCAAACACATCTACAGTTAGATTTGCAATGTCGGCCTCATTATTAACAGTAAGTGTGTTAACAATCATTTGGTCGCCATAATAAAATTCGATTATGTTACCTAATGTTCCAATAGATTGTGTATCAACACCATTAACTGTTAAGACGCCGTTTATTGTGGTATCACCTTCAAACCTAGAAAGTTGATTAACAAGAAGTCGATTAGTTATAATCCCGCCTTCATTCGTTATGTTACCTGAATTGATGGTCGGCAATGTTGAAAGACCACTAACAGTTAAGTCTTCGTTAATAATTGTATTTTTATATATTGTTAAGTTATCTTCTACTATAAGATTTCCAGCAACATACAGTAAATTTTGACTCGGATTAATAAGTGATGCCATACTTGCCCTTTAACTCAAATATTTAAAACTATTTATCATATTTTGCAAAAGTCAAAAAAAAGCCCCGTTAGGGGCTTTTTAAGTTTTTAATAAGAACTAGTTCTTATTGGAATGCTACGTTTTGCAATGTGATTGCGTCAACGTAATCTGCTGCGTTACCCAAAGATGAAGCAGTGTTAGTTAATTCTTTATAACCATAACGTGTCATAAAGCTAACAACTGGTTCAAATGTGTTTGGATCCATTACTGGACCTGTTGACATTAATGGGACGTATGGGCAGTAGAACGCAGGAGCATCAGTTTCTGATGTACCTTTGTAGCCTACCAATACAACTGGTCCGCCTGAAGCAGCGTCAGCAGCGTAGTTGTCTACGAATACTTTAACTGTACCATTCAATGTACCAGCAAACTTAGTGTTTGTTGGTGCGTCGAAAGAGCCTTCAGTTGTACGTGCAAACGTTGAAGTTGATGCACTTTGTAAGATTGTCAAAGCTTCTGGAGAAACTACAACGTAGTTACCAGCGCCACGACGTGTGCGAGCTGCAATTCTGTTTGCTGCGCGGTTGATTTCGATAGCAAGAGCTGCGTGACGATCACCAACGTATACTGACTGGCCACTTAATGCACCAAAGTCAAGAGCTTGACCAGCTCCAGCTAAGTTGCGTAACGAGCCAATGATTTCTTGGTCGATTTCAACAACAATTTCTTGTGCCAATGCTTGCATAATTTCTGCTTCGACGTCAACGCCGTGCATAGATTCTGCGTCTTGAGCAGCTTCAAAAGTCCAGCGAGCGCTTAAACGTCTTGTTTTAGCTTCTACTGTTTCTTTCAAGATTTGGATGCTCATCTTGCGTCCAGGATTGCCTTCAGCCGCTGCTGTAGCGTCTGGAGATCCTGCGTATGAAGCTGCCAACTTAAATGGTGACAAAGCTTCTTCACCAGCTACTGCACCGCCGCCTGTTTCGGCGTAACGAGTACGTAACGTGTGAATTTGTCCTACTGGACCAGTCATAGGCTGTACGCCTACTAGTTCGTTTGCGATCACGGAAGGCATAACCCTTCTGATCAAAGGTAACATAACCTTGTTTAAAGTTGCTACTGAACCAGCACCTGTTGCTCCTGCAGAAGCAGCCTCGTTTACCATCATCTTTTTGGCGTTTTCGAGGACTACGTCCATAGTCTTTTGACGTTGACCTGTAAGGCCTTCCATCAATGCGTCTTTGGTTGCTGACCAGTTGCTTTCAAATAAATTTGCCATTGTTTTAACTCCTAGTTATTTTGAAAGTCCGGCTAGTTTGCGGATTGCGTCTAATTGCACTACGCTTTCGGCATCTTCGGCGACCTCTGCTTTTGCAGGTGCCTGCTTATTACCAGTGTGTTCTCTTGTCACTGATTCTTTAATTGTCTTTTTTGCACGTGGTTCAGTGCTTTCTAGTAAAGAAGGAAGATACTTATTAAAAGCGGCTTCTAACTTTTCTGTCTTAACACTTTCCAGCAAATCTGACATTATTTCTTTTTTATCCTTGCCTAATGGGCTCATCAATTCTGCTAACTTCTCTTTACGATTGTAGCGGTCTTGTTGTGCACGTAACTTAGTTTCAGTTAACAGTCTAGACTTTTCGCTAATAGCGATTTTCTGTTCTGCAATTGTAACTTGTTTTTTCATTTGGGCAATTTGTTTCTGAACTGTTTTAATTTCTTTAACTTCATTTAAGTACGAAGTGTTGTACTCAGTTGCGAATGCTTCAAAAATTCTGCGTCCAAAGTCATTTTCGCGAGCTGCTGTGATATCATTACGGAAAGACTTAACTTCTTTGCCAACAACTGTGTTGATTTTGTTCTCAACCAAGTTGGCAGCTTTAGAAATAAAGTCACGCTTTGCTTCTGCAAGCTGACGCTTACCTTCTGCAACCATTTTGACTTTATGCTCAACTAATGCTTTCTTGTCCTCATGGAACTCAGCAAGTTCACCAGCTAGTGATTCTGTTACGAATTCATCCAACTTAGTGACGTGCTCAGATACACGAGTGCGGTCTGCACGTAGTTCTTTGACTTCCTTTGCAACCATAGTGGTTACAAACTTGTCTAGCATTTTAGCGTGTTCACTGACAGCTTTGCGATACTTAACTCTTTGTTCTGCGAGAGCAGCTTTGTCTGATGCTAATTCAGTCATTTCAGCTTCAACACGCTCTGAGATAAACTTGTCCATTGCTTCTACAATCAATCCTTTGTCATGATCGTATCGCTGGGCAAACTCTTCACGTAATTCTGCTGTTAATTCTTCTCTAGCTTCCGACAGTTTTGACTCCCACGCTTCTTGAAGTGAAGTAGTTGCCTCTTGAGACAAGCCTGCACCTTCAAGTAATTCGTTAAATGTCACTGCCATAGTAGTTCTCCTACTGTTATAATTTCAATTCTTTAATGAATTTAGTGATTTCATTCATTAAATGTTTTTCTGCACTTTTGTCGTGTGTTACGGCAGCGGCTGTTCTGTAAACAGATTCGCCGCCACGCATATTAAACAAACTTTCATAGATTGTCTTAGGATACGCATCTGGTGCGCTAGGCTGGGCCACAATGTCTACAGTTATCATGTCGAAATCTGATACTTTACCAGATTCACTTACATTACCGCTGCCTCGACTGCTAACGCCCAGTTTTGCTCCAGCTTTTAACAAGCTACGAGCAATGTTACCCATTGGAGTATCTATAATTTTAAGTTTACCATACCCGTCTGACCCATCACAGTGCATATCTGTTATGATATGTGCCACACGGTCTAGATTAATTTGGAGCTCTTCTGGATGATCTAATTCGCCCATCACAGTTTCGCCTTTGCTTAATCTAGTTCTAACACTTTCTACTGCACGTTCAATCTCCCCTTTAGGGTAAACCCTGCCGTTTTGATTTTGTACATCGCCTTGAATGAAAAGACCGGCCATGATTAAATCCTTGCCGCCCTGTCCATTGTCAGCTTCCATCAATTTCAGACCTGCTTGGTCTGCACTCATGTATTCGTATATTTTACGTGCCATTATCTATTCCCCACCTTAAGCTGATTTATGATCTACGTCAATGTTGCTTGTAGGTGTGTGATCTTTTGCTGAATCGCCTTTGTTGCCTTCGCCACCGTCTTTAGCATGGACAGGTTTGCCCTGGCTAGAAACTGATGTGTGCTTGGCTGGCTTCATTGAACCTGCGCTGCTGTCTGCATCGCCTGCTCCGCCTTTTGGATCAGCTACGTTATCAGATAACTTAGTTGCTTCTTCAACAACTTCTTCATCTTCGTCAACTTCTTCAGCTTCGTCTAAATCGTACTCAACTGATTCCATATCCATTTCTTCTTCGTCGCCCATGTCCATGTCCATCTCGAAGTCGTCTCCAGCTTCTTCGCCTTCGCCTTCTTCTTCATCTGACATTAACTTTTCGAACTCTGCACGAAGATCTTCTAATTCAGCTTCCAAGCCCTCGACTTTATCTTCGAGATCCTCTTCGCCTTCTTCTTCGTCGCCCATCATCATTTCTTCGTCGTCGCCCATTTCTTCTTCATCGGCTTCGCCGTAGACTTCTTCGTCTTCAATTTCGTCTTCAGTTTCTTCTATATCTGATTCGAAATCACCAACTGCATCGCTATCATCGATAGCTTCTTCAACTTCATCAAAAGATTCGTCTACTTCCTCTTCTGCTGATTCTTCAACTTCATCCTCTTCGGATTCGTCGAGTACTTTCTCGTACTCAGAACGTGCTTTAGAAACTACATATTCATGTAGCATTTCTTCTGCTTGTTCTGTATCTTCAGCTAAAAGGAGTTCGAGAATCTGCTCTAGTTTAGTACGTGATTCTGACATTGTGGCCTCCTAAATTAATCGTACATAGGTTTGAACGAGTAAAGATACTCGTCCACAAATTATATTTATAGTATAATATTAAATTATAGGAGGAAATGGTTAATTTTGAACCATTTTGCTTAGGCTAGAGGTTGTTCGCCGGCAGGTGCAGCATACATCGTTCTTACAAATTGATCGTGTTCTGCGGTTTCAGCTGTTTTAATATCCCTAACTTTACGAAGTTTATTTAATTCTTCTAGTGTTAATCTAGTTTTTCTTGTGTCTGTACTACTGCGATATGTACCTTTGTCGTCCTCAGGTGTATAAAATTCATTTAATCTCATATTGCTTCTCCTCCTGGCGCTGGTTCTGCTATACCGGGCTCTATTGATGTATCTCCCTCTACGCCTTCTATTCCAGTGAGGTTGGCATCTGCGTCTGGATCAATCATCTCGTCAGGTTCCGGTCTAATTCCCATAGATCCCAAACTGGTATCAGTTGACGCAGCAGAATTTTCATATCTCGATACGTTATTTTCCTTACGCCACATTTCTTCGTTGTCTTTGATCTCATCTTCAGTAAGTCCAAGATATTTCTGTAATTTAAACTGATTGCTTAGATATGGTATAGCTTGTACTTGATTAAACAACTGTGCACGTTCTGTTTCTATCTGTAATTCTCTAAAGCTACTAAAATTCATAGGTTCTGTTAATTCTATGTAAAATGTACCCGAATCGATATCAATTCCTCGCCATTTTAAAAACATCTTAAACTCGTGATCTAAATCTTCTTGGATTTGTTTTTGCAAACGTTGCACATACTTGCTAAAGCGATACTCTTGGATATATGCCACGCCTACTTTTCCGTCATTATATGTAGCAGTACTATCTTCTGGTCCTGTTGGCAGATAACTGCTTGGTATTCGCAACCCTCTTACTAGTTTGTTGTTGAAGTATTTTAGATCATCGATTTGACCCAAATTCTCTCCGCCCGGTAACGTATCTACTTTGGAGCCACGTCCTTCTGCTGTTTGAGCAAAGAAGTAATCCTCTAACATACTCATTGGATTGTATGAGCTGTCTGCTATACTTTGGCCGTTGTCATTTTTTCCTGGAACACGCTTTTGTTGCACTTCGTATTTGACTTGTTCTAGATACTGCCGTGCTTTATGCGGAGGCATGTTGCCTACATCAATAAAGAATACTCTGCGCTCTGGTGCTCTGTGCACACGGTATATCAGTATGCTGTCTTCAAGCAATTCTTTCTGCTTAAACACTTTAAAAATTGGATCTAATATGCTTTGTCCAAAAGGCCATGCATTATCCATACCCTCTGTTAAACTAATATGCACAATATGTTCTGCGCCTACAGGAATTCCTTGATCTGAATCTGTACCAGCACCAGTTAAGTAACTGCCTGCTGCGGCGTTATTAGTTGGACTCATAATACCTGCGTTCATTGCTTGTCCGCTTCCGTAAGGTTTTCCGTGTAGTGGAGATGCGCTAGTTGCAATCTTTTCTTCAAAAATCGGCTCAAGATTTTTAACAAAGTAAATTTCTTTCGATTTCCCTTCGCTTTCGTTTACTATAACTTTAGTAATATTAGCAGGGTCTACCCAAAACAGTTCGTATGTTTCTGGATCTCTAATAAAAAATTGATCTCCGTACTTAATAGTATTTCTGAAAATTCTAAACACTCGTTTGTATAAATCGTTTAGATTACACCACTGTCTTAGAGTTTTATTAATAATTTTGCTTTCTGTGTCGCTTGGATCTTCATCATAATGGATACTAAATGGTAGCCCAGTAGAATCTTCTTCTTGTGTGCCGAACTCAGCAATAGTGTCTAGTGCTGTGTTAATTTCTGGATCGTTATCCATATTATCGTATTGTTGATAACGCATTAATCTGTTAGGAGAACCAGCATAAACTTCTGGTAGCCAACTTGCTAATTGATTAGATGCTGCCCCAGGACCTTGCTCAGTTGAGCTAGGCTGAATATTTAACGGTAATCCGCTATTATCAACAGGTGTAAAATGTTTTCTCCAACTCATACTAAATCCAAATGTTTATTGTATTACTAGTAGTATTTATCAGGTAGAGCAAAACTCTAAGTCGAATTTTCGATCGTGGTGTTGAGGGCAGATATTAACTTGTTTGTTTTTGCAGTGTTAGATGCAATTGCTGCCATAATACTTTCAACGTTAGTTGTTGCAGAATTTTCTCCAGAGTTGTTATTACCAGTACTTTGTGTTTGCGTGGCATTGTTAGCTGCTGTATTTGCATCGTTTTGTGCGTTAAGAGATTGGCCAGCTGGTGTTTTATTAATTGTCTCAGTCCCTTTTGCTGCTGTAAGTTTTTCTACTTGTGCTTGGTCAGCAAATTTTTTCTTGCTATTTGCTTCAAGAGCAGGGGTTTCTTCATCGTTAGCCCCAAAACCCAAAAAGCTCATTCCTTGTGATAGTAGTCCAGGGCTAGATGCATCGTTAATATTACTTATTGCGTCTGCTGATGCAGCTAGTGCAGCATGGTCTAAGTTAGCGAATCGTGCATACACGTCTGCCATTGCACCTAAGCTAACAGCAGAAGCAGCAATACCAGCAGCATCTAGAGTGGATAATCTACTAAAAATGTTAACTTGATCTTCTAACTCTCCTGTGTCAATATCATCTGAAATCTCGCCAAGATACCCTAACGAGAACGTAATTGCATCTATTGCACTAGCAATTCCGTACATTGTATCCGCTGGAATTATGCTAAGTCGTTCGATTGCGGCGGTTTGTGCATCTAAAACAGAAGTTTCGCTATCTCCTTTGACTGCATTGATAACGCTGCTAATGCCTTCTGCAATTCCACCAACTACACCCATTATGGTTCCGCCAATTTTTTCAACAGCTATGCCTACACCTTCTAGTATGCTTTTAATACCTGCGCCAAGCCCTTCAAATCCAGAGAATATAGATTCTAGCGCATTTCCAACTCCTTCAAAAACACTTTTAAGCACATCACCAAATGCGCTTACAATGGGCGCAACTCCTTCTAGAATCTCCTTAATCATCTTCCCAAAAGGTACAAACGCATCTTTTGCAATGTTTAATGCTGTAGCAAATCCAATAGTTGCAAGTGTAATGGCGCCTAATATCAGTGCTGCTTTACCTATTGCAGCCATGGGAACTTTGCCTATTGCTTTTAGTCCGTTAGCTGCGCCCATAAGCATACCGCCTAGGCCGCCGCCTTTGCCTGCCTTGCCTGCAACTGCGTTCCCTACAGGAGCGTTCCCGCCTATAGCTTTGGTAGCGCCGCCGCCTAGAAAACCTTTAGCTTTTCCGCCAAGTGCCATTGCAGCATTATATAGTTTAAGTGTTTTTGTTACTAATAAAAAGCTACCTACTACACCGCCCACTACTGCGCCTACACTGCCAAATACATCACCCATGCTTTCTACTGCACCAGTAAAGTCACCAGTAAATAAATTGTAGATTACCCTAAACGGTGCAGTTACAGCTATTATACCATCTTTAAGATTCGTAAATGCACTCTTTATGCTGTCCCATCCGCCACTCTTAAACCATTCTGCAAAATCCTGAATTGCAGGAACCATCTTGTTTCTAATTATTTCTGCAAAATTAGTAGTATCACCGCCAATCATGCCAAAGCTGTCCATGATTGTTACCCGTATAGTTTGAATAGCATCCTTAAATGCGCCCATCACACTTTGTGTGCCGGACATTTGTTTTTTCTGTTCTTGGCTGAGCTCGTTATAATCCTTAACAGCAACCAGTTGTTTCTTCATTTCGCCAGTAGCTGCGTCTTTAACTTCTATCTCTCGCATCATGGCTTTACCGTTTTTGTCCAGTATCTCGCCGTCCTTATTGCGTAATATAGTGTCTTTCACTAGCGCATCAGCAAATGCACCTGCTGGACCAGCAAAAGCTGCACTTAAATCTGTCATTGCTCCACTCATTGTGCCACTGATAGTATTCATTGCTGCATCATATGCTTGGGCTGCTTTTGCTAATCCACTTTGAACGCTGCCTGCTGAATTGGCGGCGCCCGCTAATGCACTTTTTGCTAAACCTGCACTTTCAAAAAGAGATTGCATCATGCCTGCTGCTGGTGATCCGGTGTTAACTAAATTTTGGAACATGCTGAGTGCTTTCTCATCGCCCAACAATTCACTTAAATTGTTTTGCAACATTGGACCAAATTCTTTCATCTTGGCCATGCCTTGTTCCTGCTCGGCAGCACTGCCATTCATTAACTTGCCGATGGTTTGCATTTCATTTGAAATTTCTTTGCCGCCAGCACCCATTGCACTCAGTGCAGTATAAAGTTCACTACCGCCTTGGGCCAAGAATGCTGCAGGTTCACTCATAGCAGTTAATATTGCATCCGATGCGCCGTCTGCTAATCCCATGCCCGCAAACTGTGTACCCAGTTGTTCGGCAGCTTCTAGATATTTTGCACCTGCCTCATCACCTAATCTAGCAACTGTTCTGGCTCTTGAAATCTGAAAGTTAAAATTACTGTCTAAAAGTTTGGCATTTTTGTCTCTTACTTCTTTTACACTTTGTCCTAGAGCTTGTGCAGCTTCCATCTGCATGCCATACAATTCTGCTGATCTCTGTGCTTGCCTCTGGCTATCAATTGCGCCTAATGCGCCTAACTGTTTACGCCTCTCTAAATCTTCTCCTAATACTTCAGCTGATTCCGCTATGCTTAAACCAAATTTATTACCGTTATCACTGATGTTGTTGAACGTTTTTTGTATGTCAGCAAAACCTGTCTTGCCCATAACCTGGACAACGCCACTGAAATTTTTCATTAGATCAGCTGCGGAGCCGGCAGTCATACCTAAGTAACTGAGATCTGCAATTAATTTTTCTGCACTACCAGTTGCATCAGTAAAGCCTACGCCTGCTTTCTGTAACTCGAGTAGTTCGTTACCAACCTGCTGAGCACCTTCAAACATTGTACCAACGACAGTCATTACAGAGCTGCCTAAACTCAAAAAGCTTTTAGTTAGCATTGCGTCTGCTTTCATAGCTCCGTTGAACAGGGTATCGCCTATGATTTTACCTTTGCTAGCAGCACTTGCAATGCTTTCTGTGGCTTTGAGTTGCTGTTTTTGTAATGCTTTTGCTTCTTCGGCTACACTTTCTGTAACGTCTGTTTGTTCCTTAGCAAGATCAACTAATTTTCCGTAAACTTTAAGTGCATTTTTATCTGAACCCACCATGGCTTGCAAGAGTTTTTTCATATCCTCTTGTGTTTTTTCCAATGCAAAATCAGGTACTCTTGCTACATTTCCGTCTGGTAATTGAACGTCGGCCATAAAAATCCATTAAGTACAGTTTTAACGGTGATAAATATACATACAGATATATTCTCACACAACTATTTATCTGAATTATAAACTGGAGTTTTAAATGAGTAACCCGTTAAGTAAGTATTACAGGACACCTAAACTGTATGTGCAAGTACCCAGTCTGGGTAAGTTTTATTCTGAAGATGTACTAGTGTTACCAGAAAACAAAGAGCTGCCCGTGTTTGCAATGACAGCAAAAGATGAAATGATTATGAAAAATCCTGATGCATTGCTTAACGGCGAAGCTGTTGCACAAGTGATAGCAAGCTGTGTTCCAGCAGTAAAAAAACCTAGATCACTAGTCAGTAACGACATAGATGCATTACTAATAGCAATACAAGCTGCTACTTCAGGCGATGATATAGATATAAGCACCGAGTGTCCAGAATGTTCTGAACCTGTAAGTGGCGTGGCTAGCATCGAGCAAGCATTACAAAACATGACTGTAATAGAAGAAACATATAAATTTACAACGCCAAATGATTTAATAATAGAAGTTAGACCGTTTACATACGAAAGCACAGTTAAGGCAGGCATTACAAACTTCCAAAGCACACGCAGTTTGCAAAGTTTACAAAACATAGACGACGAACTAGAGCAGTTAAAAGCGTTTAATAAAAACTTTATGCAAATTGCTGCACTTAACTTCGACTTAATAGTTGATTCAGTGAGCAGTGTGCGCGGCGTGGAAGAAGCAGACGGCGAAGCATTTGTAGTTACTAACAGAGAAACTATCAGAGAATTTTTAGAAAACTGCGATAGTAGCATCGGTAATACCATCGAAGAAAGTATCACCAAGGTTAATCAAATTGGTGTACAAAGAAAGATAATGTTAGAATGTGAAAAATGTAACCACACATTTGAACACGATATAGGGTTTGATCCTGTAAATTTTTTCACAGCTTCCTAGCACAAGCAGACGGTGAGGATATTCTGAACCTCTTAAACCGGCTAAAGCAGGAAGCGGCAAAACTAGAAAAATCCATAGTAGAAATTGCAGTATATTCAGAAGGAAGTATTAGCTGGACTGAGTCTTGGCAAATGAGTCCTGAGCAAAGATCTCTCTGCATCTCTGTCATTAACGATCGCAACAGAGCAAAATCAGGTAAACCAACTAACGAAATGCTTTAAACCTATTTCTTTTAAACCCTAAAATTTTTTAACAGATTGTTCGATCTGTTTTTTTTGTTTTTAATTATGTTTTCTATCAAGTAATAGGTCCTACGGACCTTTTCCCACTGCATTCATTCACTTCACTTCGTTACGTTCATTCACTTGTTGGAAATATTTTTTAATCGGAAACATTAAACCTTCACTTGTATTGTATTGATATCATTTAACAATAACATAAGGCTATTCATGCAGATTGTGAAGTCACATGGAGCCGACACAATATCGGCTCCAAGTAAATTGGTTTCATGCGAGTTGCTTCAGCCCAACTAGGAGACAGGTATTTTAAGTACATTACACTCTTTGTTAGGCTCTGACCGTACCTTTTACCTGCGCCGATTTTTAATGCCATTCTAAGCTCCAAGATGGCAATACTGAGTTTTGTAATGTTTTTTCAACTGTTTAGACTAAACAAACGTTTCTCTCCTGATATGGGAGGACGTTTAAGCATCCTTTACGGGTAGTGTTTAGAATTGGCTAACAACAAAAACCTTTTAGCAGCGGTACATTTTATAATACATGCTAGATAGTATGGAGATCCGGCCTATCAACCTTGTGTGCTGTTTGTAACGTGCCTTGATGGAGTTTTAGACTGGGTGTCTGTTAATTTTTAAGATGGTCTCTGAGCGCTTCTTTTAGTATGTTTGATCCGCCTACTCTCACATTTATAATACCATTGTAGTATTCGTCTGTGAGCAACACGTTATGCTCAAACTGTAATTTTGCCTCTAAGTAACTTGCAACGCCTCGACTTGGACACATGTGTAAGATTTCTCTAGTAAACATGTCTTCGCCTAACTGGGCAACATCCTCATTTAAATGATCGCTGCTACCCCAGTATGTGCGCCAGTCACTTTCGACTGTGCTGCGCCGCTTGTTTTTTCTCCCTTTTAGTGGAGCCCTAGTTTTTTTAAACTTTGCTAGTTTCTTGCCTATGTATTTTTTGTTATTTGTATTGTTCGTAATTAAGTAAACAAACGCTTCCGTTCCCTCAGGCAACTCTGTAATTTCTTTACCCTGGTATGTCCACGTCATCAGCAACTATTTAGTTAACATATTCTGTATCTGTGTTATAACTGGTAAAACCACCTGACTTAATTACTGTGAGCACATTATTAACTCTGCCCACTAGCTCCTCTTTGTGAGATATAAGGAAAATGTTTTTACCCTGGTCTCTGTTCATCTTCTTTAAAATTCCTAAGCCAGCTTCTACACCCACAGTATCCATCCCGCTGTCTAACAGCTCATCAATGCACATAAAGTTCATTGGATGGTTGAGACTCTCATATATGTCCCTGAACGACCAACTTAGACTTAGGATAAGTCGGTTGCGTTCCCCCCTTGACAAATTGTCAAAGTCTAGGTCTCTGCCGTATTCTGTTATCTCTACACCCAAGTCTGAGCTAAACTTGACTTCATGCGGCAGCCCAATTCTTTCCAAATAGTGCGCTAGTCTGTGATTCAGATAGGCAATATTTTGATCTATAATCCTCTTACGAATAAAACTGTCCTTGCTGGTTAACAGTTTAAACAAGAAGTCCTGATGTTCACGCAGCTCGGTGAGGTCGTTAATCGCATCAAAGTCTGTTTCCTGTAAACCAGTTTGTTTTAGGCTTTCTATTTGTTCTACGTATGGATTTTCTTCTGTGCTCTTTTCAGCATATTGAGCAGCTAGTGTTTCTAAATTGTGTTTATGTTCGTAGGCTTCTTCAATTGTGCTGTAAAACGGATTCTCGCATTCTGGCACTTGCAGCTGCTCTAATTCTGCGCCAAGTTCCTGTAATTCTGTTAACTTTTCTTTCAGATACAGTGTTTCGGCATCCAGCTTCTCTTGCAGTTCTGTCCTGTATTCTGCATGTGTGGTTAAGTGTGCAGTTCCTTGTCCACAAGCAGGGCACACTCCTGCATCAGCATCCGCAATATTACCTGTTAGTTCTGTAATTCTGTTCTGACTTCTGCTAATACTAGTATCCACAGTTTTAACTTCTTTGCTCAGCGTGTCTACCTGTTTCTGCGCCTCTTTGGCTTCACCCAAACACTTATGAGCGTCAATTTCTGCATCTACATCCAACTCAGCTAATGCTGTAAGAGCAGTCTCCATTTGAGATAGCTTGTCTGACTTGTTTTTTTGCCAAGCAGCGCCGCGCATTTCTATATCTTTGATATTTTTCTGTATACGCTTATTGCTTTCTTCCATTGCATTGATGCGTATCTCTTCTTCTTTGATGCCATCTTTTGTTTGTTTAAGCAACTCTTTTAGTACATCAGCTTTAGCACTTAAATCTGTAATACCTAACAATTGCTCAATCATAGCTCGCTGATCGTTTGCTCGCAGACTTAGGAAAGGTTCAGTGTAAGTGTTTAGTGCAATAAGCTGCTTGAACATCTCATGCGGAAAGCCAATAATCTTTTCAATCTCTTTTTGTGTTTCACGACTATCGCCTTGCGCATCATCATCTTCTCGCTCAACGCCATCTACTAATAAACGTAATACATTTGGACGCCTTCCTCGCTCAATACGATATTCACGCCCACTCATCTCAAATTCCACAGTGGTAATCATATGTTTACCATTTGTTTTATTGATTAAGTTATCACGCTTGATGTTAGTGAGAGCCTCACCGTACAGTGCATAACTGAGAGCATTCACAATAGTGGTTTTGCCAGTACCGTTACGACTGCCGTCACCACCCAAGTCCTCGTTATGTCCGATAACTAATGTGAGTTGACCGTTATCAAAATTAACCGCCTGGGTTTGTGCACCAATACTCATAAAGTTCTTGGCGCTAATATTTTTAATTTTTAGCATTTATACAGTTAGTCCGTTGTAAATGTCAATTAACCTGTTTTTGTTTACAGTGTCGCTTTCGATAGTATCTAGCTGACTTACCACAATAGCATCAACACTTTCAAACTCTATCTCACCGCCCTGAAATTCTTCTTGCTCTTCTTTGACCTGAATCAATTGTAGTTCACGCACATTATACTGTTCAGCGAACTTTTCTTTTATAAAGTTTGCTTCCTCGTAAGATATGCTTATGTTTAATTTTACACGAGCATGGGTGTATTTGTCAAGTAAGTTCTGATGATTGTCCAGTAACTCACTGAGACTTAACACTTTATACTTAGGGCAGTCTGGCCAGTTTACATATTGAGGTTCATCCCCCCAAGTTAGGAACATTGCTCCTCTATCATTGTCGCTGACATCAGCATAGTTATGAGGGAAAGCATTGCCAATGTAGTGTATGTTGCCCTTGTACTGACGTTTGTGAAAGTGTCCACTAAACACATAGTCAGGACCACTGAGGTGTGTTGAATTAACACCGCCATGGTCAGGCATTTCTACGTGAGCATTCATTCTGAAGTGAGGGAGTTCTAAATGACCAAACAAATATTTGGCTTTGATCTTTTCCAGTTTACGCCATTCTTCTCCCACCATCCAGGGAATAATAGCAACATCGTCCTGAACAAACCATTCGTCAACCATTACAAAGTTTGATAGGTCTCTGATGTACTCCACACTGTTAAGCTCTCGCTTATCACGATAGTACAAGTCGTGGTTGCCAGTGATGAAGTATACTTTCTCAAAGTTGTCGTTAAGACGTTTTAGGTCTTTGATACTAGCGTTCATAGTTGCTACATTAACACTGGCTCTGTGATGACTCCAATCGCCTAAGAATATACAGGTCTCTGCATTTCTAGCTTTGGCTTCAGCGATAAACCAGTCCATAAACCTGTGACAATCGTCCAAGTGCAGGCGACTATTTTGCTTTAATCCATAGTGTATGTCAGTAAAGCATGCTGCCGTCTTAAACAGCTGGTTCATTATTTCCCTCGATATCTGCTGCTTCTTTACGCACGTTCCTAACCTCTTCTTCGTGTTTAAGTTGTCTGCTATAACTAGGCAAATGCCCTTGTTCAATTAATATGTCGTCTTTTATATTTTGACTTCTTTTTTCTAAATTAAGTACTCGAGTAAAACTATTATTAACCGCAGCCGTGTAATACGCAAACGGATTATCAGATTTTGCTTCATTAAACTGTAAACCCATATAACTTAATTGTACAAGTGCTTGTCCACGCATTTCGTCTACATACGTATACCCTCGCCAGTTTGCACGATGACTATACCTTTCAACAAGTTTTAAAAACATTGTGCCTAACTTATTCGTAATCCTGCCGTGATCAATTGAGAACTTGCCGTTACTCAAACTTCCCTGCCAGTGACTACGAACAACTTCACGAATTTTTTTATTTTCTAGATCTGTAATAACGAAATGTTTAAATGGTGGGAAATGTATTTTTGCTTTTGAGTCAGAAATTGTTTTATGTGTCTTTTTTCTATCTAACTCTTCTGGTATATGGTCAAATGTCATTACTCGAAACACTAATTCATACGTATCTAAACTATTAGGATCAACTAAAAAATCCTTTTGTTTAGGTTTATTTCTATAATTAGTTGAATCATATGTCAACATAGCACTAGCATAACTTTCAGATTGCATCTTTGCTGCTTTATTATTTTTTGCAGTCTGAATATTGCTAAAAATATCTTCAGCAGAGTCCACAATCACATCGTAGTTATTAAATTTTTCTGTATCTTCTGAATAACAGTATGTGAGTTTGCTTTTGTGTATTTCTTTTAAAATATCTTTGTTGTTTAAATAATTTATTTTTTTAGGTTTATCCTGGGTCATATAACATACTCCTTAATACATAATTTTACTACATTTTCTATAAAAGTCAAGCAAAACAACGGATTATTTATATTAAAACTATGTTTAATAATTCAGATAAATACATTTATACTTTAGAGGGGAGCAGATGTCTTTCGACAATTTTTTTGATAAGAGTAAAAACAGTCTAGGCAGCGTTCTTAGCAATAAGGCTGGAGACGCAATACGTAGTATTAATAATCCTATCTTGCGAAATGCTGCTGGCAACCTGTTAAATACTGCATTGCCTGGATTTGGTGGTGGTATTCCTAACTATAGTGATAACAGTTATGGTGCGGTAATTAGTGAAAAAATCATTAAGAGTATTGCTGAAGCACAAGGAACTATTGCTAATCCATTTCCAACTGATGAGCAAGTAGCATCCAGTACTGCACTAGAAAATGCATATGATTGGAGAGCAAGACTACGTCCAAAAAAAGGTGGGGAAGAAACATTTTATGCTGCTAGTATTGAAAACGGAGAAGGTGGTAACGGATTTACTGATTACCTAATGCGTCCTATACAAGAAAGCGGCGGTATGGTATGGCAACATACCCCCAGTATTTTTCTCAACGGTACTGCCGATTACGATCAAAAATACATGCAGGGAATGAATTACCCTATTAATACTTACTTTCACAGTAGGGCACCTGAAATTCCTGTTACTGCTGACTTCACTGCTAATGATCAATATGAAGCTAGATACATGTTAGCAGTATTAACTTTTTTACGTATTGCTACTAAAGGGTTTTATGGCGATAGTGCAGTTGCAAACGGCAGATATGGCACACCCCCTCCTGTTATGGTTTTTGAATACTTGGGCGATCACGGCTTTAATAAAGTTCCAGTAGTAGTAACCAACTATCAATTTCAACTAGACAACAATGTAGACTATGTGCCTGTAACAGTTCAAGACACTGTGACTTATGTGCCTACAATGGCAAACATATTAGTCACACTGAGTCCCACATTTACACCTACAAAACTACGCAGAAAGTTTGACCTTCAAGCTGTTGCAAACGGTGCACTTTACAAAGATGGATTTATTTAATGAACTATAATTATAGTAAAGACAGTTTTATGTACAATGCAGAAAAGATTAACGATATCTTTTTAGGTGTAAACAACTTACCAGCATTACAAAAATCCATTAAAGATGAAGTATATATAATAGGGCACGGGTATGATGAACGTCCTGATTTACTCGCACATTCAATTTACGGAAAGTCTAGTGTGTGGTGGGTTTTTGCGTTACGAAACCCAGATATTATACAGGATCCTATACGAGATTTTAAAGCAGGCACAGAAATTATTTTACCGGCAGTAGAATCAGTACAAAAACTAATTGGTGGGTAAATTATGCCAGAATATGCTGTTCCAGTAATTGACGACCCTTATGTGGGCAAAGTATTTGGGAACATACTAGATTTCTATGATAACCCGTCGTACAATTTACGATTAACAATGGTTAAGCCTGAGTTTGAGGCAAACCCTTCTGGTCCGCTGGTTGCTCCACCTAGTGGCATTGTTATATTAGCACAAACAGGAGTTACTGGTACACAGATTGACGATTTAGAAATAGATGCTCTGGTAGATTCCAGTTTGGGCACTGAATTAAAATGCAGATTTACCATTATACAACCTGGTGCTGCTACTTTTTTAGACGAGATACAATATGCAAAAGCATATCTAGGATACGATAATTCTGCTAGTACAACTATGTTTCTCGAAATTCGCTTCCAAGGATATACTACAGACTTTGATGACAACGAAGAAGGCGGAGTACCCCAAGTAATACTGGGACCAATAGTTTACAAAATTGATCTCACTGAATTTAGTTTAAGTTTAGATGCAAGTGGCAGTGTTTATGATATGCAGGCAATAATTACCGACACTGTTGCTTACAAAGACACTGTTTATCGAACACCTCAAACTATTACGTCTACTGGAGCAACTATAACTGAACACGTAGACTCGTTTGTCACAGCCTTAAAAGAGTGGCACGAAAATACAACTTCATACGAAGTTTCAGACAAAATAGAAATTGATTTATCAGAGTTAATTGGTGCAAGTTCAAACGGATCTGTGGGAACCAGTTTAAGCATCATTTCAGATGATTCTTTGATAACCAGCAAAGACAAAGGGCAAGCTGAATCAGTAAATCGTATAATGAACGAGACATGGGATATAAGAACAAAACTAGAGCAACAAGCAGCATTAGATGCTGACCCTATTGATAGTGGTACTGCTCCAGAAATACAATTTGACGGCGACAATCTAAGCATAAAAGAAGGAACAAGTATAGCAGAGTATATGTATATACTGTTAAGCATGTGTCCAGAGTTTTATACAAAGTGTTCTAGGAAGGAAAATATAGACGACCCTGATAGTCCTGTAAAAAAAGACCAAGCATTTATTAGCTGGTTTAAAATAGATACCCGAGTAGAACGTTTGGAATTTGATCCTAGTAGAAATGATTACGCTCGCAAATACACATTTGTGCCTCTGCTGTTTAAAACAGCAAATCCAAATGTAGCAGTGGATATACAAGAATTAAATCCAGAATTATCAGATTTAAAAGAAAGGGTAAAACAGTATAAAGAGAGCGGTAGCTTATTAAAAGCATATGGTTACTTTTTTACAGGCGTAAACGATCAGATATTAAATCTAGATATAAAATATAATAATGGTACTGGATCAATGCTACCGCCAAAGTATGGTGCAATTGGAGAAGTTAGCCAGACAAGCCAAAATAAGTTAAGTGATTCTACACCAGCAGGTGAAGATACTAGCTTTGCTGGTAGACTAGACAGTATGTTAGGAAAAGCAAAAGAAAAAGCTGATAAAAACGTGTTCGGTGATTTTGTGGATGCCGTAACTAGTTTACAGTCAGGCAGTGAAGATATATTGGGCAGTGTGGCAAATCAGTTAGGTAGTGTGTTAGGTCTAACTGATAGCGAAATATTGACTAGAATGGCTGATCGAACAGGACTAAATGAATTAGTAGAGCAGGTAAATCAAGAACAAAGAAATTTATTTGGGGGATTGTCGATTAATTCACCTACACTTAACACAGAACCACCTGAAGTTGCAAGCGCTGGTCCTGGAAGCGGAACATACACTCCTGAACCAAGCGGATATGTGTACAGCACAGACTTTGTTCCTGCTGCCAGCGATAGTGCAGTAGATGCTAGCACTCTAGCAGAACTAGGGTATATACCCGGAGGCAGTATACCACCGCTACCAAATAAAGCTGATGCCAGCAAAGATGTTAAAAGTGTAGCCGAAGCAGGAACAACCCAGATCGGAAGTACACGAAATAAATTGTTTGGCTTTATCACTGAGCAGCAAAATAGTGTAAACTTTTTACTTGAAATAGATTTAGAATTACGTGGTGACCCTTGGTTTCTAGCTAGCCAAGATCTTAGCAAGCCCACAGAAGCCAAAGCAAATTTTAAAAGAGATGACAGTTTATTTTTTCTGAGAATAGCAAGCCCACAAAAAGCTGATCCTGACTGGCGAGACGAAGACAACAATACAGGATATTGGAAATTCGACGGAACAAGTAGAACTTTTAGCGGAGTGTATAAATTCCAATCTTGCATTAACAAGTTTTCAGGAGGACAATTTTCTGTAACAACAAAAGCAATAAGACTGCACGGGCTAGACGAGCCTGCAACAGAAATTATAGCAGAAGAGACCGAAACTGATGGCTAAAATGGATACTAACAAACAAAGCAGAAAAAACTCTGCATTTAGACAAACAATGAGTAACAATCCGTTGTTCGGAATCTATCTTGCGGAAGTTATTAGCACAAAAGATCTAGGTCGAAGTGGCATGATAAAAGTTGAGATACCTAGTATTGGTAAGGATGTAGAATTTACCAGTCAGCAATTTGATTGTTTTTGGACCTCGCCGTTTGCAGGCACAACCAATGTGGATAATACTAGTGACAAGCCAATAGAAGGCTACACCACCACTCAAAAATCATATGGTATGTGGATGGTCCCGCCTGATATCGGTAATTTGCTTTTAGTTGCATTTGCAGATAATAACACAAAGTATCCTTATGTGATTAGTTGTATATATTCAGATAAACGACAGCATATGGTGCCTGGTATGCCAGCAGGAAAAAATTTTAGTGATCCTGGACTTGCAATGCCAGTTGCAGAGAAAAACAAATATGACGAACGAGCAACACATAACGATGCTATAAGAGCAGTAGCAGTTGATTTAGCAGAAGGTATTGTTAAACAAGGGTTAATTAACGATCCTGTACGCGGCGCCGGCACATCAGGCGCAAGGAGAGAGTCTCCATCAGAAGTGTTTGGCATACTAACTCCTGGACCAGTTGATCCAGATAACAATCGTGATAGATTAGGTGGCCATCAGTTTGTAATGGATGATAGTATAGAAAGCCGCTTGATTCGATTGAGAACAGCTGGCGGCGCCCAAATACTTATGGACGACACTACAGGTATAACCTATGTCATAAACAAGCGAGGAACAGCATGGGTAGAGCTTGGTGCAGATGGTGATGTTAATGTCTATTCAGATACTGACATTAACATGCGAGCAAAAGGTGATTTTAATATACGTGCAGATCAAAATGTTAATATTGAAGCAGGACAAAACGTAAACATTAAAGCAGCAGGGGATAACACAGGAACAGAAAACTATACTGGAGATGCTGGAGAATATACCCCTGCTTCAGGAACTGGAGGTCAAGTTTCTATAGAAGCAAAAGCAGATTTTAATGTGGCTGCTAGTCTGAATGCCAAAGTAACGGCTGCTATAGGAGAGATACAACTGATTAGCGGACTAGCAACCAAAAGTGTTAGCTCTGCATTTACAGTATCAACACAAGGCGATTTTGTTGTTGGAGCAGGCGGCATGGGTTTAATTAGCGCTGGAAGCATAGCTAGTTTATATGGCGGCGGCAGCACATTTGTTACAGGTTCCACAGTGAATTTAAACAGTTCTTCAGGACCCCAAATTGGCTCACAAGGAACTTCAATAGCAAACGGAGCTGCTAGTACTCCTAGGGCGCCTGTTATAACAGTACAGAGCTTTTTAGATGCTGCGTTAGAACCACCTGAGTTTGTTAGAACTAATGCTTTGTCAGGACAGGCGGCAGCAGCTCCTACTAATGGGGAAAGAACAGGAACACAAAATCAAATAGATACTATAGTATCAACTATGCCTACGGCAGAACCTTGGTCTGGCCATCAATAATCTTATTACTAGTAAGTTCAGCAATCTTTATATAGGCAGCGTATTTTTGTTTTGTTTCTTCGGCAATTTGAGATCTAAGCAGGTCAATTTCATTGCTCATGCTCACAACTTTTCGTCTGTACATTTCTAATTCTGACTTTTCGTGATTAGCCACTACGGGGATCTCCAATTCTAATTGTGTCATATATACTTATCCTAACCATATAAAAACATTAAAATAAGGGGGCAGTAACTGCCCCCTAGAGGTACGACTATTTAATATGGCAAATATTAGATTTAGCCGTTAATCAACTTGATCATATCCCGGAACTCTTTTGGTTCCTGGTTTTTGTTGTAACGATAGTTACCACTCAAGTTTATAGTGTCGAACAAAGAGTATTTTTTCTTTACGCTATCGTAGATACCCATTACAACAAATCTATTATTGTTGTCTTTAGATATTGAATTGGTAAAGATTTTATGAAATCGAGGAGATTTATCTACTTCAAATCCATAAACAGCACCCTGTTCTTCATTACGCTTTTTAGCCAACGCCCAAATATCATCGAACTGTTTGGATAGCTTAATTTTTCGCATAACTATTACCAGATTATCTTAATTAAATGGCACCGCTAAGTACCGCCTCACGTAAAATCTCTTACGCTTAGTAACCATTATACATGCACTTCTAATCAAAGTCAAGTATTAAAGTACTAGTTAATTTAACCGATAAATAACAGTATGGCAAATTTTATTGGAATGAGCACCGTAGATACAATTCGAGCACCTTACACCGTGATCGACGATGTTCTAGTAAAACGTGATCTGCTAAACGAGTTTTATACTAAGCGCGGTGAACGAGTAATGAGACCAAATTACGGATGTATTATTTGGGAAGTGTTAATGGATCCTGACACTGTAGAACTGGAAAGTGCTGTAGATGAGGATATAAAAAGGATTATTGCTAGAGATCCTCGAGTGAAACTGCTTAGAATTAACACAGTGGTAGCAGAACACACACTGAGAAGCGAAGTCCAATTAGAGTATGTTTTTTCAGGAAACAGCGATACTCTTTATCTCAGTTATACACGAAGTGCAGAAGAAAGACTCAGCTAAAGGAATTATAAATGACCGTATCTAGACAACAAAACTTGTTTGCTGCTGAAGATTGGAAAATAGCATATAAAGTTTTTAACAATGTTAATTTTCAGGCGTATGACTTTGATACCATGCGTCTTGCAATGGTAGACTATATTAAAACAAATTTTCCAGAAAACTTTAATGACTACATCGAAAGTAGTGAATTCATTAGTATCATTGAATTATTAGCATACTTAGCGCAAAGTTTAGCGTTTAGGATGGATTTAAATTCCAGAGAAAACTTTTTAGAAACTGCAGAACGCAGAGATTCGGTGTTCAAACTAGCACGTATGTTAGGATATAATCCTAAAAGAAATGTGCCAGCGAGCGGATTGTTAAAAATAGTTAACATTAAAACCACCGAAAACATCACAGATAGTTTAGGTACTACACTGAATAATAGAAATATATATTGGGACGATGAAAACAATACACAAAGCTACGAACAGTTTATTACTATTTTAAACAGTGCAATGAGTAAGACTAATCGTTTCACTTCACCAATTAAAAGTGGTGAAGTTGGAAATGTTAAAACTGAACTATATCAGTTAAACACTCCTGCAGGTTCCCCTATTGCGTATAATTTTACACTTAGAATAAACGGAACAGAAAGAAACTTTAATGTGTGTAATCCAGATTTTGAGGACGAAGGATACTTTTATGAAAGACATCCTGATCCAACTAATTTATTTAATTTAATATATCGAAATGATAGCAAAGGGTCTAGCAGTGCAGACACTGGATTCTTTTTGTTTTTCCGACAAGGTATATTGAACTTTTTAGATTTTAATTACACTACTCCAGTGGAAAATCGTACACAAGATCTTGCAGTAGCAAACATTAACGAAAGCGATGTTTACCTGCAAGAAATAGATACTATTGGTGCTGTAGTTAACAAATGGACAAAAGTTCCTAACACTGTCGGTCAAACTTTAACATATAACACATTAGCATTAAACAGCAGAAACTTGTACAGCGTGGAAAATTTAGGTACTAGCGGAATACGTGTTAGATATTCAGATGGTAACTTTGCTAATGTCCCTCAAGGTGTATATAGATTATGGCACAGAACTAGTGACCCAGAGCGTTATAGCATACAACCACAAAATGCACGTAACATAGTATTGAGTGTGCCGTATACAAACAATATTGGCGAAAAGCACACGCTCAGCCTCACCTGTAGCTTGCAATATACTGTTAATAACAGTTTACCAGCAGAAAGCATTGCGGCAATCAAAGAACGTGCACCGCAAACATTTTATACGCAAAACAGAATGGTCAATGCACAGGATTATAATGTTTTCCCGCTGAGTCAAAGTAATAATATATTAAAACTAAAAGCAACTAACAGAACTCATGCTGGACACAGTCGTTATATTGACATTAACGATCCTACAGGTACATTTCAAAACATAGACAGTTTTGCTGACGATGCATATCTATACATTGACGATAGGAATCCTACAGAGACTATTATTGTTAACAGCAATGTAACTCCTCTAGAACTAGCAACTAGTATTATCCCTAACAGATTAAAAGGACAACCTGTAAATAATTTTGTTTATTACACACTGAGAAACATTTGGATTGATCCTGCTAAGAACGGTATTGTAGATGTGTTCGAATTTAGCGAAGCAGACAATGTGTTATGGAATCCATTACCAAGTGCAGAACGCAGCAAGACCGGCTATTTAACTGAAACTTTTACCACAGGCACAAGGAACATATTAGTTAACAATGTTGCAGGCAAAACAGAAATTCTAAAACAAAACAACTTTATTAAGTTTGTTAATCCTATAGATAGCTCAGAATACAAGTGGTGTAGGATTATTAATGTGGAAAATAGCGGAGCACTTAGCGCAGGTGTAAACACATCAGTTGGTCCTTGGACACTTAGTGAAGAAATAGAGGCAACTTGGCAGGCTCGTGAAGTAATTGTTAGTTTGAGAAAACTTTTTACTGTTGCTGAAGCAGAGTTAATACAAACTGAAATACGTAACAAAAGAAGTTTTGGCCTAGGCTATAATTTACAAACAGACACTTTTTACATTATTCCAGACAGTTTACTGACAGCAGATAGCAAGGCAGGAAAGTTTGCATTAGATAATGGCCAAGCTGGCGCATACAGTTGGTTAGTATTATTAAATTACTCTCCTGTGGATCAATTCAGTTATAGATATGATGTTACCCTAAGAGGAAATGATTATGTAGTTCAAAGCAGGGACGATATCCGTTTTTATAATGTGAAAAATTCAGGCACAATAAAAGACAAAATTACTTTTACCACAGTTAATACACGAAGCGGTGATACCGAAACATTCAGTTGGCAAGGCACTACATTTTTAAACAGTTTTACTGGAACCACATTTGAGCCTATTGGAATTAGTGCTAACCTTCCGCTTAAAACCAGAGCCACTACTTGGAAAGATTTAGAAGCTCAATGGGTGAGTAATTTTGGTTTGTTGAAACCAATAAACAGCAGCTTGGTTAGTATTACAAACAATAATCAATATGTAAGCGAAGCGTCTACCGGATTGAATGTGTATTTTAAAACTGGCGCCCTTGCAAGTGAAAGTAACTTGGTTATCGCAGCTAATACTGGACTTATAAGTGTGTTGCCTAGTAAAATCACAGTTCCTTTTAATAATACCACATTTGGTGTTAATGTAGTAGAAAGCACCGGCACGCCATTTATTGCATACAGGCAATTACCTAATAATGGCGTCCCTGGCACAGACGAAGTAATATTTAAAGCAGAAGAAGGCGGTGTACCATATAGCTATGGCGAGGGTGGTAACAGTTTAGACTCTAGCACAGTCGGTCGATTATATTTGTTAGATTATAATCCAGTAACTGAAACAGGAAACATTGAATACAGAAATATTCAAAATCATGATCTACATTCCAGTTCAGATATCACTGGCGCAGTAAGCAGAGACAAGTTAGTTTTAAGATACATTACCAATAAAGAAAAACTGTCAGTTCCAATTGATTGGGAACTAATAGACACTTTTAAAGAATCTGATGGGTATGTTGATCCTAGAAAAGTTAAAGTAGCACCTATTGATACCGATAGAGATTTGGTGCCTGATCGTCCTTTACAATTCTCAGAGTATGTTAATCCAGAAGACTACGTACTGTTTGAATACTACAAAGATTTTGACGGCACTAGTTATGATATTCCAGTGAGCGGCGTTATTGCTGATTTTAGACGTGAGGATAATTTATTAATTAATAATACTGCAGGCACTGTTACGCCTTTGCGTTATACAGACATATATAGTTTTAGTGACCTAAAATGGATCATTGTCAAGAATGATGCTGTAGCGAATCTGTTTATTAACATTAGTTCAGCAGCAGGCTTAGTTATTTTTAGCGTAGGTTCGGGAAAAGTTTTTCAAGTAACACGAGTTAGTACAAGCGACACTGAACTCTTAGTGCTAGAAACCTCAGACTACTTTGTGCGTATCGGCAGAGGTAAAAATCAAAACACTGCATCAGACAGCACGACAAACGGAATTATTAGATGGCAGCACAATGCTAGCAGCAGTGTACGTGTTGATCCTAGCATTAGTAACATAGTGGAAATGATTTTATTAACGCAAAGCTATAACGATTTGGTTAACAGATGGAAATCCAATCAATCAGGAGAGTTTCCCATAGAGCCAACCACCGATCAACTAAGCCTGGAATTTTCAGGACTAAATACATACAAGACTGCTAGCGATACATTAGTGTTCCGCAGCTCAAAGTTTAAATTGTTGTTTGGGAATCAAGCAGATGAAGAGTTTAAAGCTAAATTTCGTGTTGTTAAACTCAGCGACCAGATAAGTGATAATGAGTTGAAAAGTGGCATTATATCGACAATTAACGAATATTTTGACGTTAATAATTGGGAGTTTGGTGAAACATTTTATTTTACAGAATTGAGCACATACATTCATCAGAAATTAGGTAGTAACATAGGCAGTATTGTTATATTGCCCAAGAATATTTCAGGTAAATTTGGAGAGTTATTCCAAGTTAAAGCAGAGTCAAATGAATTATTCATTAGTACTGCTTCTGTTAATGATATAGAAATTATTAGCAGAATTGATAACCAAACACTAAGAGCGGATATTTAACGTATGGCTGATAAAATTTATAAAAAGTTACCGGCAGTTCTACAAACGACAACGATCAAAAACTTTTTTGAGAATACTGTAGAACAACTGTTTAGCAAGCAAGACGCAGAAATAGTTCAAGGCTTTATAGGATCACCTAGTAACGAAGATGTTAACGCCAGAGGACAGTTTTTAACTGAACCAACTGCTACAAAACGTTTTTACGCCTTAACTCCAACAGTTAATACTATTAATAGTGTAACAGCTAAGAGTGAGAACTTTTATTTTTACGACGAAATAATAGATACACTTCATACTTACGGAGTGGATACTCATAATCATAATAAAATATTCAGTTCAGAATTTTTAACATACTTGCCGCCGATAGACATCGATAAATTTTTAAACTATCAAGAATACTACTGGATAGAAAACGGACCTAACACAATTACTATAACTCCTACAGCAGATGTAGTACTAGACATAGACAATGAAGTGATAGGCAAAAAGGAATTCACTTACGGATCAGTTAACCTGCGTAACGGAATGATTCTTCAGTTCTCAGGTGATAACTGTGTACCTGCTAGCCGAGTAAATATTGAATACATTGTGCAAGGCGTAGGTACTGCAATACAATTAATACAAAAAGATCTAAACAATATTACTTCTTACACTAAAGATAAAGATTATATCCTACAAGCTAGGGGAGCAAAAAATCAAAATTTATGGAGTAGAATTAACTACTGGTATCATGTAAATAATTTCCGTGACGCAGGTCAAGACTTGCCTCCTAGAGTTAATCGTGCAAACAGACCTATCCTAGAATTTGCACAAGAATTAGAACTATTTAATCACGGAACTGAGTTTGCAACCGTTGTAGATTTAGCAACCAACGCCCCCCTTAATCAATTAGATGGATCACTTGCCGACGCACAGCTGACAGATGAAAATGTAATAGGCAAAGAATTTATATTTTTAAATCAGTCTGAGCTAGAAGTGGGAAATATTGTGCACACGGCTATTGAAATAGATTCAAACACAGCACCGCAATTAAATATAACAGACGTTACTGGCACATTTAACGCAAACATTGATTTAAACTGGACTAGATCAAAAAATAAGTTAGGGTATGAATTATCGTCTATAACAGTACTTGACCAAGGCTCGTCAATCACTTCCTTTCAACTTCTTGATCTGGACTACGCCCTCTTAGAAGAAGGCGATGTAGTCACTACAAGTACTATAAACATTGTAGCTCCAGTAACTTCTGTGTTGCCAGGAATGGCTGTTTGGATTCCGGCAGTTGGTACTAATGGCGAATACACTTATGGTATTGTAGATACTGTTGACACTGTAAATAGAATTATTACTACTGTAGAACCGATAACCATTTATCGTAACCTAGCGCTCCAGACACCCTATATAGCCTTTACTCCAATAATAGCTACTATAACTTCACCATATGGATCAGATGCAATAGTAGCAATCGGTTCATTCGGCGGCCTTGTTTACGAAGCGCTCAGTTTTGTATTAAATCCAGGCGCTGGGTATTATACTGAAGGCTCAATTAAAGTACAGCAAGTAGGCGACCCTATATTAAATCCTAGCGGTATCACTGAAGAAAATTTAGCGTTTGTCCCTTACAAAATAGATGTTGATAAACCTGTACAGGTTTCTCTGGGTTCTAATGCAGGTAAAGAATTTAAATGGGATGTTACAGGCTGGTTACAGTGTCAGGAGAAACTGTACTTAAACCAACCACCACTGTTTACACTTTATGACACCCAAGGAACTTACTTAGGCGATCGCCCAGGCAATAATTTTGCAGGCAGTAAAATATTTGGTTATGCGACCGAAGTACCAGCAAACGCACAAAACATTTCCAGAAGTGTTGTTGAAGACACTGAATTAGGTTTTAATTTTATATTTGAAAACTTTAAAAGCGGTAGCGAAATATTATTTGATAATTTTCAAGAAACAATAAGATATTCAGACAACCAAGGCGAGATTAACGGTTACTATTTTTATAAAATGGTTAGCGATGATGTCGAATCATATGAAACTTACATGCGAACTGTGCCAGTGAAAACTCGGCAGAGTATTGTAAGCAGCTATCTGGTAAACAAGTTTGATATTGATGGGGTACAACAAGAATGGTATATTGGCGGAGTCCCAGATGTAGACCAAAATTTAAACAATGGGTACGATATAACAGTCACAGTCAATGGAATAAAACGAACCGATTGGACTTACAATCTAAATAGAGCAGGGTATATTAAATTTGACACGTTCAATTTAATCGAATCTGATTTTATATACATTACAGCAAATTGCACTACGGGATTAATTAGCGAACGCACTACTAGTAAATATGAACTTCCGTTAGCATTGTACAGTAACATCTTTAATGAAGACATAAACACAATCAGCCAGCCAAGTTATGCAGGCCATTTTGCAAATTACATGCAAAGGCAACAAGGGTTTACTGGCGAAGTCTACGGCATCAATAATTTCAACGACACTAAAAAAGACATCAAGCATGCAACCGATATAATAGTAAGTCAAGATGATTTAGTATTAGGTGCATTTTTACTAGATGATCAACCACATAATTTAGTTGATGCGCTACGTTTCAATGCTAATGAATATATCAAATATAAAAACAGATTAATTAATGAAATTAACAAGTATTACAGTAACGAGTTTAATGAAGATTTGTCAGTAGAAGAAACTCTAGAAAATATTATTAAGAGAGTGATTTCTTATAAAGTAAGTCAGGATGTTTTTAACAGAACTTACGTGGTACCATTTGGCGATATCTACGACGTACAACAATTTTCAATTGCATTAGATCAAACACAACTTACACTTACAACCGACTTGGATTTAAACAAAATAGAAAACTCCGTTATGGTATATAGAAACGGTGTGTTATTGACAGCAGATGTTGATTACACGTTTAGTAGTCTTACGTTTCCAGTAACAATTGACATATCTACAGAGTTAGTAATTAACGATACTATCACTGTGAAAATATATAATGTTTTAAGAGATAGCGCTCAATGTCCTCCAACTCCTAGCACAATGGGCTTATATCCGTTGTTTATTCCTAGAATCGAACAAGACACCAGCTTTGTAACTCCTATCACAGTATTAGTGGGACACGACGGTAGTAGAACTCCTGTTAACAACGATGACAGAGACACGTTGCTGTTAGAATTTGAAAAAAGAATTTATAACAGTGCAAAAAAAGAATTTAGGAAATCTAACAGTTTACCTGAATATAATTATGCTGATGTTCGAGCAGGTGCTTTCAGAGAAACAGGGTATACTGTAAAAGAATGGAGCGATATATTAAGATATTATTTTATCGAATGGTCCAGAGCAAATGAACTAGATTATATCATTAACGAGTTTTATGATCAAATTAACAGTTTTACCTGGAACTATAACACAGAATTACCCGGACATTGGAAAGGTTTATACGAATATTACTATGATACTATAAATCCTCATACTAGTCCATGGGAAATGTTAGGATTCACAGAAAAGCCATCATGGTGGGATACAGAATATGCACTGTTCATAGAAGACGATTTTGGGTTAAACATTCCATATGTTAATTACGGCTCAGTTAATACCAAGATGTGGAAAGATCTTGAAGAAGGTATTATACGCCAAGGCCCACGTGAAAACGTAACTAACAATTTATACTTAGAAAACAATCGTTTTAGAAGAATGGGATTAAATGCAGTATTACCAGTAGGCAGCGATGGTAATTTAAAATCGCCTGATCAAGTTATGACTACTGAAAATGTTACTCGCAGTATTTCATATACAAACACTGACACTGGTAATCATGACGCAAACTTTGCGTTTAGAACAAACAAATTTTATAATTTAAACGGCATTAATGTTAGTTGGGACAACGACAACGTGTATGTACAAGGTAGAGGTATTCCTGTTTACAGCGATGAAAACCAACCAATTAATGTATCGGGTGAACAATCACTTAGTGACATACCCATACTCAGCCAAGATATATCATATTGCGTACCAAGAAAACCACTCACGGATCTAGGTGTTAATGTTGAGACATGGAACGATGCCGATTATTGGGATGATTCTGCAACCTGGAATGATACTTCTCTCACTGCACTGGGTAATGCCAGTAAGATGAGCAATGACGCTATAGCAGTATTAGTTAACGGCTTACCGTTGTACAATTTTTACGATGAAAACACTACTTGGGAATCTCAAGGCAGTTGGCATTATGATAACAATCGTTTAGGTGAAGACAAATCTATAGACAGCGAAGGATTGTTACACTATAATAAAATCACTCCAGAAGTAGCAGGATTGAGCTCATGGAGTACTACAGAACATTCACCCATAGTAGGCTGGGCATTTGACGGTTTGCCTATATATGGTCCGTATGGTTATGCTGATCCTCTTGACAGCAGTAGTGCTATCGTGAGAGTAGAAAGTTCATGGAAACTACGTAGAGAAAATCCTACGTTTGGTACTAGACCTGGATCAGTTGGCGGAGCATTTTCGGGGGTATTTGTAGAAGATTATTACTTTGACGAAGATTTCTTCTCTGAAACACCACACGCAGCCGATGAATTTAATGCAGTGTTTGGTGTTACTCCTGATAGCGAGCAACCCTTTTATCACTATGTTGCAACATTAGATAACAATTTAAAGCCAGCATTTCCTTATGCTGTCGGTGGCGGTGTGCAAACTCGCACAGTTGAAGGCCTGTTTTTTAATGCATGGTCTAACACTTTTAGATTCCAAGCCAGTAATACCAGAGGTATTGCTAGAATAAACGTATTAGATCCAGGGGGTTTGTACACCCAGGGTAATACATCAGTAGTCATAGAAGGTGACGGCTCGGGAGCAACTGCTAATGTTGTTGTTACAGACGGCGGAATTACCAGCGTTGTGATTACTAATAAAGGGAAAGATTATAACACTGCAACTGCTGCAATAGTAGGTGATGGCGTCCGTGCTGTAATTGAAATTATTATAGACACTGAAGATAATAACAGTAACAATTGCGAAGTAAATGTGTCAGCGACTTCTGCCCTAGTAAGTGTTGAAAATCTAACAGTTACTTCTAATCGTAATTTAGACAAGAATTGGAAATTTGGTGACGGTGCGCCTGTTGAGCAAGCATGGAAATATTCATCTGGCTATCCTTTTGCAGTAACTGAAGCATTGTTATTAAGCAAGCCAGGTAAGTTTGCTACTGTGTTTAGTAATCCTATTAAAATTGCTAGAACTCCAGTCAATAAAAGAATTTTGGTTAACATTGACACAAATAAATCTTGGCATTTTTCAAATCCAAGCGAGTTCCAAATACATGGCGAAATAGTGGATAATGTGTTTACAACAAATATTGGCTACACTCAGTTTATTAACAGTTGGCTAACTTTTCAAAGATTAGACACCAACATAGATTTTGCTGAAAAGATTAGAACATTGAATGTTAAACTATCTCATCGTATGAGCAGTTTTATAGACCAAGACACACTAACAGCAAGAACGGATCAGTACAGTATCCAAGGAAGTGCTAGCAGTTTAATAATTCCTAAAGATGATTTATCTGTTGACTTACACAGTAGTAACTATAAATCAAGAAACTTTTACAGCGGAGTTATTGTTCAGCGAAGTTCTGAAGGATATATTGTTACTGGTTTTGATAAAAACCGCGGATATTTTGAAATATTAGAAAGCGACAGGCAAGGCAGAAGTAACAGAGTTGAAGTTGGCGGATCACCAGCAGGATACAGCCAGTGGCAACCTAACCTCACTTATAATAAAACTGCTATTGTAGAATACCAAGGAAGATATTTTCAAGCAAGAGTTAGAATAACGGGCGGAGAAACCTTCGACAGAGATCTATGGGCACCACTTGCATCTTTACCACAATTGAATGCTGCTAGAGGTACTAGATATCAAAATACTACTGGAATAGTTCGAAGAATATATTATGGTACAGAGTACACTAATATTGATGATGTATATGACTTTTTAATCAGTTTAGGAAGATTCAATGAACTTAGTGGTTTTCAGTTTGGAGAATACGACATCTCAATAAGCGATATTAGAAATTGGGATTATGCTGCAAAACAATTCCTATTTTGGACCACAGGAAATTGGGAAGTAGGAAACACATTAGAACTTAGTCCTGCAGCAACACAAATTACGTTTGAATCCCCTGACAGAGGCTTTGTTGCAAAAATAAATCGTACAGATAGGCAGCAATTTACTCTTGTAACTGAAGATGGTAGTATTATTGATGCAAGTGAATGTGAAATTGTTAGATCGGATAGAATGATCTCTATTAAACCGCCTGCAGGAAAGCAAATATATGGTGTAATGTTGTATGTAAAAGAAATAGAACATGTGATAAGTTTCAATAACACAACGCAATTTAATGATATTATATTCAGCAGTTTGCTCAATCAACGACAAAGCAGAATAAAATTAAAAACTAAACGTACTAAAGATTGGGATGGCCGATTAAACGCATCAGGATACATTGTTGACGGTGGCGAATTAATACCTAATCCTGATAACTTAGCAGAAAATCTTGGACGCTATCATGAACTAGGGTTTGTGCCTGTACAAAAAGATGTCTATGATGCAAGTAGAGCATTGTACGGATATGTACCAAGAGAATATTTAACAGAATTGGATGTACTTGATGATCAACAATTTGATTTTTACAGAGGTATGTTACAGAGTAAAGGTACGCAAACCAGTTTAACTCGAATTGCTAAGAGCAGCAGTATACTGGATGGCGACATAACTATTTTTGACGAATGGGCGCTTAAGATTGGCGAGTTTGGCGACACTAGTAACAACCAGCACGTAGAGTTGAGACTGGAAAAAACAGATTTAAAACAAGATCCCCAGTTAATTACACTAAGCTTTCCAGAAGATATTACTAATGTAGTAGAAAGTATTGAAGTTGTAGATGCAAGATATATATACACTGAAGCGCCAGCTATCGAAATAGCTGCACCTTTATCTCCTGGCATACAAGCAACCGCGCAAAGTTTTTTAAACACTGATGGTACGCTAAGTCATATAGAGGTTACAGAGCCTGGTAGTAATTACTCACTAGAAGGTGTAACGTCTAATGTTATTGCTTCTGATGTAACACTATATGATTTAAACAGCGACTTTGACTATGCAAGCACTACTAGCACAAATTATGTTAATCTTTCTGTTAACCAGATTGATATTACTATAAGTGTTAACGGTAGTTCGTCAACTCTTGTTTCTATTCCTAGCGCAAATCCGGGTGTGGTAGATGTATTACCTGCCGACATAGTTTCAGCATTAGAAGATGCATTTCCAGAGGAACTGTTTGTTGTTGCTAGAGAAACACATGACCTTTCAGGTAGCGTAAAATGGTTGTTTACACTGCTAGCAACAAACGAATTAGTAATTGATGACGGAAATGATTTGTTACTTACAAACGGCACTTATATAAACACTCAGCGATACAGATTAGACAGCACTGTACAACAAGGAAGTAATGTAACAGTTGCAAGTGATATAACTGTGACTGTGGCTAATGTTGTTGTTTCAGATTCAAACTGGGACTTTGATTTAGGACAAATTGTGTCTACTAACCCAAGTAGTAGTACGCCAGTAATTAGCAATACAAAACGTCAGCAAGGAGACGTTGACTCTGTAACGTATACTGCTATTTTCAACATGTACGGCGAACCCGGTTCAACTGAGAACGGGCAGTTTGAACTACTTCCACTATCACTACAGGGATCTGGCACCGGAGTAATATTTAATATAATAACTGTTAGTAGAACTAACATTGGCGGCGCACCATACGGATCAGAAACCTGGCAAGTAGAGATAGATATCACGATACAAAACCCTGGACAAGATTATGTTCTAGGAGATACATTTATTTTAAGAAGCTCACTGTCGTTACGAGAACACCAAGTAGTAACAGTAGATGCAATTAATAATGCATACGATCTTAGAGAATATACCTTAATTAATAATAACGCTAGTTTAGACTTAGGTCCTGCATTTGCTACAGAGAATTTACAGATTGATAATTCTGGACAGTATAAATTTATTGAAGTATACATAGACGATCAGAAGATTGAAAATTTTGCAGACGGTGGAACAGGTGCAGGGACTTTATACGTTATAGATAATGGCGGCGCTGGTGGAACAGGAAGAATACAATTTCCTGATATTAGTAGACTACCTATAGCACTGTTAACATATCAGTTTAATCCTCCGTTAAGTGAACCTGTACCTAACGGATACCAAAGAGAAACATATTTTAGTCTTACCTCAGCTAACACAATTAAAGTTGTAGAATCAAGCACTATACAATTTAATGCTGGATTTACTGACGATATTGCTGAATCAGACATTAGAATTAAAGTAACAACACAAGACGGAATTGTTACAAGAATTGGACAAGTACGAACATATGAAGTAACCCGAGATCAGAAAAACGATAATATACTTTTTGTAGATATTGACAATACAGAAAGATTCCTAAAGAAACCAACAGGCGTAAGGACTAATAATTTGTGGGCAACTACAAATGCAGTAAATGCAAGCGGTATTACCGACCAAGCATATCCTACAGTACTTAACGCAGGATACGTTGCAACAGGTAATGTAGAATATCAAAGTTTTGATATAGCTAGCTTGCCTGATCTTTACGACGATAATATATTAATTAAACCATATAGCGGTAGCCATATTCATATGGCAAAAGACGATCACAATGATTGGAATGTATATAAACTGTTAAACATAGGCAGTGATGTTAGTTTCCTGAGTAAAAACCAATCAGGCAATGTAAGTCTTTACACTGACAAAAGTTTGTTTAACTTTATAGATACTAACCAGATAGGACAGCCTAACACTGGCAAGTTCATGGATTATTATATCACACTTGATAATGCAAACGTAAGTGATAATGTTTTGGTGTGGAGTAATGAAGAAGTAGTATTAACTGAAAGCAGCACTGTAGAAGACGTACAAGCACCTAGGATGGTTGAAGCATTTATAAAGAGCATCGGACCATCTGACTTATTGAGTATCACTAGTGTTGATCCTATAGTAGGCGGTTATGTAAACAACCTTACACTAATACCACAGTTGGTTAGTGATACAGTAATTGTTACCGGTTCCTTCAATGGTAGAATTAACGAAGGTGATGCTATAACTCTGCTTGATAATTTAGGTACTAACTATAGCAGTAATGTTTCAGCAGGCGCCGCTACCTCTTCAACCGACGGAAAGTTAACATTGTCTGCTGACAATGAAGATGTACTTTTACTTGATCCTTTAGTAACAGCAGCAGGTGCCGGAAATTTATATGTTACGCTTAATGTCCAGGTCAGTGACTATTTGTATGGAGAGTATACAGCAAACGCATCTACATTAACATTAGAAGACAAGCTAAATTTTGAATTAATCACAGCAATAAATGGCAAAAAGTTTGCTGTTGACTCGGTGAGTACGGGCAGTAACACTGTTACATTAACAGACCCTAAAGGAAAGGATAGTAATTTAGCAGATAATTATATTTTTACTTCTAATCTAGCTGCTAATTTAGAGACTTCAGGTTACACTGTTACCGTTTACGAACAATATACGCCTCTTAGCGGTAATTATTTTATAGCTGCTAATGTAACTTACAACAGTTTTGAAATTGAACGTCCTGGTACTGCTCCTAGTACCAATGTTACCGGGGCACTGTTGAATAAATCTAGAATAACAACTAGTGCACCGCACGAACTATTTCCAGGAGATATTGTTAGGATAAACACTCCAAACGTATCAGGCACTTTTAGCATAGACACGGTTACCGCCAACACAATGGATTTAGGTGCCCGATGGCTTCCAGGATATGTTAGTGAGTCAGGCAATATTGTTAAAAAAGGAATCAAGATAGAAACAGTTGCACCACATGGCATTAGTTCGTTGTATGCTAAATCAGATAAACGAATAGCAGTACACTTTGTGTCGCCACTGTACTATAACAAGGTGTACTATGTAGATAGCGTCACACCAACAACATTAATCATAAACAATGTGTGGCCCAGAACTGACACTACTCATGTATTCTACGAGGAAAAAGTTGCACAACTAAGTAGTTCTGCACTGTTTGACAAAGAAAATCCTGATTATGAAAATGCTACTAATATTATAGAGATAGTAGAGAATCCTCTGCTCAGTGATTATCAAGCAACGTGGGACAGTAATTCGTCAATATTAAGTGACGGTATGATTAATTTTTATGGAAATGTTGTTATTATTTCTCCACGTGCACTACCTAGTAATACCAGCGTAAGCACAGGTATAACATTAGTTAGATCAGTAAAAAGAGAAACTAAATTCCCTGTAGTGACAACACTTGATCATAATAGAATTAATATGAACGGTAGTGAAATAACTGTTGACAGCTATAATAACTTGTCTGGTATGAACGAAGCTATTAATAGAGCTATTGCTCTGCGCCGAGCATACACTGACTTAACACAACCTACTAGTGCAGGATTTCGATTAGCATTCAATATGTTAACAGATCCTTTCACTCCTGTTGCACAAACCAGCTCAGGTAATAAGCTACCAGCAGCATTTATTTCTAATTATGGTCCTTACGTGCGTGATGCAGAGACGATTAATCGATTAGGAAACCAAAATGCACAAGCAACTGGCGAATTAAAAATTGCTGACACTGTAGAACAGATATACAATGAAAACTTTAACCAAGGGCCGAAGATAGCTGGTCCTACTCAAGGATTAAGTTACACTGATGCTATAACAGGAATCAAGTATAACTGGAGCCCAAGTATAAAAGATTACAGAGCAGAATATACTGCTCAGCAGGAATTAGAAGAACAAAGCATCACTAATACTGTTGAATACCCTGATCCAGAAGGACATATAACAACAATTCAAGGACCTGCAATATCAAGTTGGAGTTCGGAAGGAATATTATATGAAGTACCTGGTGTATATGGAGATATTGCATATCCTGAGGGTAGTGTGGTAATTTACAATTCGCAATATTGGATTGCGCTAATAGATATAATGTTGTCAGACAATACTACATTTGGTTCTGACGGCGGTAATCCGTATCAAGATCGTGAATTTCCAGATCAAGACCTAATACGCACTAATATTAATGGCAAATTTGTTTACACTTGGCGAGCAATTAACAATTCAGATGCTATTAAGTCAGCAATAAATGAACAGCTAACTCTTACTACCTTGCCTGGCACTGGGACTAGTACAGCAAATATACCAGGAGTAAAACGTAAGAGTTATAACATGCTTGAAAAAACTGATTTAAACGGACTGCTAGTACAACCTAGCTACAATGATCCGGTCGGCACAGTCATACCAAGATACAGATTACAGCCCAATCAGTATAAATCATATGCAATTTATCAAGCTGTAAGGAACGACAATAATGACATATATTACATAAAACTAGATGAGGTTAGCCCGCCATTAACTCGACATGATTTTTATAGGACTATAAATGCATACAGTAACTTTAGTGGGTACGAAGCAGTAGACTTTTATTATACTAATAATATTACATTAAGCAATTACCTGGATGTTAATCAGAGAATAACCTACAACCGTGATCCGTTAAAGATGAAACAGACTGGTTATGTGTTAGAAATAGGACCAGCAGAACCTGCATCTTTTATAGGCAAGCAATTGCTCGCAGAACCATTTGCTGTTTCAGGTGGCAACAATACTAATGCAATTGAAAACTTTAGAAACTTACCATACTTGGAAATAGCGTCATCAGATCAAAATGGTAGTTTAGGTAAAGCAACAATTACGCTAGGCAATGAAAATGACAACGCAAACGGATATAACAGTTTCTTATTGTGGACGCCGGGACTAACACCAGGTAAGTGGGAGCCTTCACCAGAAGGCCCTGGCCCATTAAATGGATACAACGGCGTTCCAGTATCAGCAGGCTTCGGCAAGGGCTATTACAGTGCTGGCGATGGCCACACTGATGCAGGTAACTATCCTGGTTACACAGTAAAATACGATCGTCCAATTCCTAGATTTGTATATTCTAAAAATTATAAAGTAAGTCCTCCTGTAACTAATAGAGATGACACATTAGAATACATACCTCTAACAAATACTGATTTAGGTGAGCTTGGATTACGTCCAGATCAGATATATGTAGCATGTTTTTGGACTGAACCTTTCGTTTATACTAATCAACTAGTTGGATATAATAACAATAACATTGACAGTTCCGGCAAACCGGCACCAATTTACAGCGATTATGAAGGCACTGTTGTTAGGTTTAAGTATATTAGAATTACAGAGTTACCAGCAAATGCTATAACACGTAGATTAATCCCTGATACAGGTTGGGGTGGTAAACCTTGGTCAAATAGAATAGTTGACAATGTAGGTGTGCAATTTACCAACGACAATGAAAATCAAATTTGGGATTTATTTAAGCCAGCAGACGTATCAGCAGGTACAACAACAGAAGCATTAACAACAGCTACTGTACAAAACACTGCTGATGCCCCTACCGGCGAACAAATTCAAAGTAGCACTGCTCCTGAAACGCAGCCAATATTCGTTCCTACTACAGCTTTAGGACCAGTTATTACAGGCGGTGTGCTTGATGGACTTACTGGTCCGTGTGACACTGTGCAACAACCTGGGGATCCTGAGTCAGGCATCGGCGGCGATTGCGATAAAGTTCCTCAGGAATCAGTACAAGCTTTAACACTTACTAAAGACGATATGGAGCTGATATCAGATCCTACAATCATCAGTGATTATAATGTATACTATAAAACAGTTAAGATTGCAGGAAGCCGCTCGCCGTTTACAGTATTTTTTAACTCAGGAGGTAGCTCAATTGCTCTAGGGTTAACACAATCCAAAAATATATACACTCCAACTGAAACAACTGTTCAGGCACAGTTTGGTGGAGAACAGCCGTTTATTAAAAATAATACAGGTACTAGCAGAGCAGGAAGTCTACAAGGACAAGTGTTCGCATATGGAGACATTAATACTGGCGTACCTGTTACTAACATTGTTAGTAATGCATTAGGATTAATAACAAACGCACCGTTACCTGGCATACAAACTTACACTGCTGCTGGTAGCGAAGTAACATTCCCTAGCATAACTGGGTCAGCATTCAATTTGCTATTCCCAGATAACGAAATGGCTGTAAGTGGTATCGGGTTTATCAGAGAAGAACAATTAATTTGTAGTGTACCTGGACCATATGTGACTGTGTTTGTTGCAACAGATAGTCGCGCTAGCACCGATGACTTCACACTAGTATTAAGTTACCTCAAAGAACTTGTAGTTACAGAAGAAGTAGCTCCAATAACTGGTGAGTGCACGGACGACGTTTTAACAAACAGCAGAAACTATTCTGCTGGCGCAACTGTAAGAGCATGGAGCAACAATGTAACTCCTCTAAATGGAACGTTTAGTACTATATTTGCAAATTCCAGTGGCAATCCCATATTATACGATTTTTTTAGTAGTATATCTGAATCAGGCTCAGTAACATCGTTTGTGGATTTTAGATCTAGAGTGGATAATATTTATTGGACAGCAGGAGCAGCCGATTCTCCTTATGCAAATAAAGATACTTATAAAGCATTAGAACTGCAAATACCTCTAGGAACTAGAACTGGCTTTACATACGACACAATTGATAACTGGGCCGACACTCCGAACCCAGATGTAGTTAACCTCACTTCTCATGTGGATAAAACTAATAATTTGCTGGTGTCAGAAAACATAGTTAATGCGTTTAATACTCCTGTTAAAGCAGGAAATACGAATAGTGGTTCTACTATAGAACTTAAAGGTTATTTTAGAGCACCTAAAACAGGCTGGTATAAATTTGATAATATAACCAATGAAACCGAAAATCTATCTAGGTCGTGGATTTGGGTAAGTTCGGCAGCTGATCCTTCTAACAGTTTAACACATGTAAACTCCAGGATTTTATGGAAAAGATACGGGGTTGATGATGCTAAACTTCAAATAGATTCTGCAGGGAATGAAACAGCAGTAGCAGAAGAATATTTTGTAAATGACGGCTACCAATTAACTGGTGACGAAACTCAGGAGCAATATATTAATAGTGTAGCATACCACAGAGACAATGCAGCTAGTTCACATACTCATTCACAGACCGGTCAAACTACAGTGATTTTCTTAAAAGAAGGATCATTTTATTTTACTAGAGCATTAGCTACTAACCACCTAGTAGAAGCAGTGATGCACTTGCAGTATGCGTTTAGTGATGCACCAGAAAACTTGCTCCCTAGTTCAACTAATTTTACTACTGGACGTTTAGGCTTCTCAGGAAGAACTTGCGCTGCTGATATTCAGGATAATGCACCTCCAGTAGTGCAGGATCCTGCACAACCAATAGATCCAGTGACTAATCCTGCACCAGTTTATGATTGCTTTGGAACACCTATCGGTCAAAATTTTAACCTTTATCAAACTTCTACAACACTAGCAATTGATGTATCATATGAAGGCGAATCAGGGGTATATAGTTATATTGACATTAACGATGGTGCTGTTAACACTTTAGATTTTTATACTAATACAGATCCTAACTTTTCAGGAACAATACCTACGTCTATTACTACTAGTATTGCAACGTTTTGTACAGCTGATTTAGCTGCTTGCATAACCAATCAGTTAACATCACAGTATGCTGGACAATCATTAAACGACCAACAAAAACTTGCAATTATAAATTCATGTAGCAATGTTACACAGGAACCAGAAACACCTATATATCCTGCGGACCAAGGTAACGATCCAGATAATGCTGAACAAACACAAGAAATTGTTTTCGAGCCATTAATAGATGATCGCCAAGATGTGCAGAGAGGGTGGACTGGTGGTATTGCAACCTCAGAGCAAGGGCAAACCAGAGGTTATGTTTGGGGTAACTATGTAGGATACAGCAAGCCACAGATGACCGGATACAATTTTTATCCTGGCGTGTTTAAGAAAACCACTGTGAAGTTAGTGCAACCAAGCCAAAATACTTATACCACACAAAATACTATACCAGAAGGTCAAGTAGTTGGTCCTAATAGTCAACGTATATCAGGTGGTGCAATTATATCTTTAGCTAAACCACTTACAACAACTGTACCAAAGACCCCAACAGTGTTAAAAAGATACGAAGTACAAGATCAGCCATGGGCTGATAATTTAACAAATGTAAATTCTTTAACCTATAACCCTCGCAGAATTGGCAGTAGTATTAATGTTAACAACAGTAATTTAACGAATGTTAAACCTAACATTAACAGTAATGATTTAGATTATAATGGTCCAGCATTCACAACCCCTGACACGGTTTTGCAGGAAGATCGCAGCGATGTAACTAGAGTTGTAGCAAATCAAACTACGAGCTTACAACCGTTACAGTTTTCTAAAGTAAACACAGGTATAAGATTTACCAAAGTGCCTGTTATTGATATAACACCGCTAGATATTGATGCTAACGGAAACTACTTGCCAGCAGGTACTACTGTGCAAGCACAAATTTCTCGACCTACACCTACAGCAAGTATTACCCAAGAAGATTTGCTGGGCACCAAAGAAGGAGAAGAACTTTACATAAATGGAAGGCGACTTGTTGTTAGAGCTAGAACACTAGAGGATCTTAAAAATCAAATTAACTGCGGTGTGTTCGGATTAGAGGCTGGTATTGTAAACCAGGCAGGACAACCTACACTAGTTATATCAAGTTGTACTGGACAAGCATGGAGAGTAGCAAATGGCTGCGGTGGCGGAGTATATTCGCAAGTTGGTGACTTCCATATTAACAGAGGTTTTGAACAATCTCGAACAGCAGTAAGTAGCTTAACTGATGCTGTTGTTGATACAGGACAGGCAGCCGCTAGCACAGTATATACAAAATATACTTATGTTACAGAACAAACTATAGGTGTTGCAGGCGAAATTATACCAGCAAATACCTATGTTAGATTTGGTTTAAATACTGGTACTGGGGAAACAGGATACACCACAAACCAAACTTATGTTGATGCTGCTGGTGATATAAACCTTGTTGAATTTGAAGGCAACAGCACTGGCACTATTGCCCCTATGCCCAGTACAAGCACCACTAGTGAATATCAGACAGCTGGTAGTGGATATAGAATAGGTGACAGACTGAGATTAATTGGCGGTACCCCAATAAATTCTGCAAAAGCTCCTCTAACTAAAATTTGTATAGACAGTGCAGGATCAGGTTATACCGATGTTACTAAATTGCAAGTAGTAATTAATTCAAATAACGCTACGCCTGGAGTAGGCGCAGCCGCAATAGTTACTGCACTGGATATTAATGGCGGTATAGCAGAAATAGAAATAGTTAACGGCGGTACTGGGTACGACATAAATAGACCACCACTTGTAGAAATTATTGATTTAGCTAATCCTAGTGCTGCAACAAGAACTATAGACAGCAGATGGCCAGGCGCATCCGCCGGCGGCAGTTTAAGTGTTAATGGTGGAGATATTTTAGAAATAGATAATTATAGTAGTTCTATAGACGGCAAAGATTTATATATAGACAAGCGTCATCTCAAAGCTACCGCTCCGTTTACGATAGGACAACGACTTTTTGACGGGTTAGTTTCCCCAGTAAATATAAACAGTAATGTGGCATGGATCGATCCGCAAACGCTGGATAATAGTTTTACTGGAAGAGCACAAATTACATTGACTGGCGTTAGTTCAGGCTCAGCTATATTAGAAAGTATCCGACCAAACAGTTTTGTAGAAATCGCTCATTTTCCGAGAACTGCATTCGATAACGTAGCCACAATTACAGCTGGAAGCTTGTCTAAGTTAAGCAGCACAATGACCATACCAGGAAACTATCAGTCAATTATACAGCCAGGAGATGTAATTACATTCCTCGATCAAAATGAACAGTTAGAAAAAGAAGATGGTTCGATTAGTTTGCCAGATCCAAGATATATACAGTTACAGATAGATAGTGCAACAGATAACGGAGGCAGCACTGACCTCGTATTTACAACCACTGTCGATGCACGATATACTTTCGCAGACGCTACTGTAGGCGGAACTGACAGACCAGTACTTATAGGTAGAGCAATTGAATCTAAATTCTTTATTCCTCAGCCTACTGACAACAATCCTACTGTTACATATAATAGTGGATTAAGCACACTTACTGTAGTTATAGAAAGTGACATGTTTAGAACGTTCCCATCATTTAAAAATAGTGGCATGTTTGGCAACGGTTTCTTACCAGATGTTTATACAGGGATTATGCAGCCCGACACTGTTTATGTTTATTATAAGAAGGCATGGTGGACCGAAACACTGGTTAATCCTCCAGGCGGCGTTCCTGTATTACAAGATATTGTTGATCCTAGTGTGCCTAGAAATAGTGCAAAATTAAGTGCATTAATGGGAACCAGTGATACATACGGCACTAACTTAAATTTCAATGATAATGCACTGAAAGCTGGATACCAAGGCATGGCAGGCCCACAGCGTATTGCTAAGTTCATTGTTACTGGTGTAGATAGTTTTGGTGCTATTACTAGTTTAAGGATTATCGACAGAGGAGTATACAAAATATTCCCAAGTGATTTAACCCGTGGATTACCTTTAGAGTATGATTACGAAATACCAGGAACAAGTAGCGGACAATTATTAAACGGAGTAGCAACAGTACTTCCTAGCCAACGTGGCACTACATTAGGCGTCAGCGACCCACTGTGGTCTGTGCAATACGGACCAGATCATCCAGAATATAAGGTTGATCCGTACGGCGATACTTCAAATGAGCGCCATCCAGACTGGTTTAGATATCCTGAATTTTATTTTAATGGTGTGCAATGGGTTCCTTATAAAGGAACTCCAGGAGAGTATGATCCTAGCACATGGGTAATTGTTGATACCAGAGATCCTTCTACCAGCCAAGACATTAGTATTAATGATGCGTGGGAAAATTTAACAGCAGAACAAATTGAGAGATTTTATGTTACTGGACAGTTACTACGTAAAACATATCTTATAGACGACAATGTAGCGAGCACCACATACGGAAAATATATTACACCTAGAACGCTTGCAGGAGGCTCAGGTGCTAGAGTGTTTTTAACAGCGCAAGAAATACCTGATTGTTCCGAAAAAGGCACTGCTAGAGAAGCATTAGGTTTACCAGAGATTGTTGAGAAAGTAAATGCTCCGTTATCCTTAGCAAAAAATATCAACGATGCTATTGCGGCTGCAGGATATAATCCAAATACACTAAATGCAAGTGTTACTCCTAACGGTGATTTGGGGGAGTTTGGTTTAAGCACCAGTTTCCCTGGAATAAGATTAGATTCGTCAACACCTGGTTTCTTAGAGAAATTTGGATTACCCACAGGTGATTATAATTTGGGCATGTTGTGTATTGAAAGCACACTCCAAGATCCGAATACAACAGACGAAGAAGCACAGCAAGTAATTAATGAACTGTACCAATCAGGATCGTATGGTAACCTCAGTACAGACGAGCTAAGTTCTATTACTGGCCGTTCAAGAGAAGATGTTAAAAACGTTGATGTATTAAGTTTTGCTTGTGTTCAGCGTATATCTCCTAAAGTACCAGCTGGTGTTAACACTGGGGATCTGTTAAATGATAATAACAGTATATTTCCTGGTAACAACATTATACGTTTAAGAGAATTATTTAAGTATACAGTTAGCAACATATTTGGCGAAGATATTAGTTTAAACACGGTTAGCAATAGACAGGACGTTAGCGTTAATGTTTTTGAAAGCAGAAGATATAATAATTTTAATACACTACCTGTAAACTTTGAGACTACCGATGCAGCCACTAATGCGGTTAATACAGTATTATACCCTGGTCAACCAGTTATTAACACAAATGTCCCTTCTACAAACCTACCAGTTGTCGAAAAGCGTTGGATTGACAATTATAACGGCAGTTGGGCTTATTTCGAGAATGGTGTGTTAATCAGGCAGCAAGAGCCATTAGTTGATTCTCGGTATGTCAGTAGCACATTAATGTACAATGGAACTACTGGCGAGAAATTCTTAGATTTATACCAATGGGATCCGTTTAAAGGGGTGTTACCTAAATTTATTGCTGACGAAGTTTACTATATTAGCGAAGTAGACCCTGTAGGTTACAGCAGTGCAAGAAGTGTGTTTGGTAGAAATAATATAGGCAAAACTTGGTGGGATACCAGTACAATACGTTATTTTTGGTATGAGCAAGGGTCAGCAGTTGAGCGCCGGAACGCTTGGGGAAGTGCCTTCCCTGGAAGCAGCATTACAATATGTGAATGGATAGAAAGCGAAGCTTTGCCAGAAAATTGGGCTGGCGATGGAACTCCTCGATTCCTTGATAGATATATCACAGAAAGACATCAAGATCCTATAACAGGCGAGTTTAAATTGTATTACTATTACTGGGTGCAGAATAGATCAATAATAGATGACAGAATCAAGAGAGATTTAAACAGGTCCCTTGATACACGCACTATCGCAAGATACATAGCTAATCCTTACAAGTATGGTATTGAAACTGTTTCGTATATAAGTCCCTCGTCAATGTTAATAGGTAACACAGGACCTAGCTTAAATAAATTTGAAAATAGATTGCAAATTAATTTTAGTAGAAACCTTAATCCCGACGGCATAGATCACACTGCATGGGAATTAGCAAGAGAAGGCGACAAGGATAGCGTTATCCCAAATGATTTATCAAACAAGCTTATAGATAGTTTAGCAGCAGAAAACGCAATAGGCCAAGTAGTACCGTCACCGTTGTTAAGTGATGTAGAACGTTACGGTATAGGTTTCCGACCTCGTCAAACAATGTTTAAAAACATCAAAGAAGCAAGACGAGTTATGGTTAATGTAATTAATAGACTGCTTAGTGACTTGAGATTAGAAACAGAGTATCCTGAATGGGATTCAACTTTACCATCAGTTAGAACATATATTAAAACTGTTGATTGGTTTGCTGTTAGAACAGTTGATAACGAAACAAACGAAAATATTAGATTTAATGATTCTTATAAGCCTGTCTACAAAGTTAGCAGTGTAGCAGAATTATACAGATTGCAAAATGTTCCAGATGGTAGTATTGCACAAGTAAGTAACGAGCAAAACACTAGTGTTGAATTATGGATTTACATAGGAAACAAGAATAGATACAAGCAGATTAATATCAAAGACGAAACAATTCAGTTAAGCTCTGCGTTGTACACTGATGATACTAATGCTATTATGAGTAACGAAATACGTTTACTGTTAACTACACTAAAAGATAAAGTATTCTTCAACACAAACAAATGGAATGAGTTGTTCTTTGAAATGTTAAAGTATGCATATGTTGAGCAAGGACAGTTGAGCTGGGCATTTAAAACTTCTTATTTGTTTGTCAAAAAAGAAGAAGAAGACTTAGTTAAATTTACTGGATTTAAGCCTGACAACTTCCAGAAAGTACTTGACTACATGAATGAAGTTAAACCATACAATGCTAAGATTCGTGAATACAAAGATGGTAAGCGAGCCCCACTTGATTACATAGGACAAAACAATATCAGCGATTATGATAAACCTCCCTTTGTTGATCCGGAAGCCAACAAAATTAGAGTGTTGGACGAAACAATACCAGCAGACCTAGAACTTATGGGAACAAATGCTCGATACGTTGACTATTGGACAGCCATCACAACTGATAATACTACTCCTATAAGAAAAGGCAAAGTCAATCTTACTTTCGACAGAACAAACTGGTTACCAACATTGTTTGGATGGGATCCGGCTACTGATACAGAAAGTATAGCTATATCTAAAAATATTGCGTTTTTATCAGTAGCTAATGCAGCAGTTATGGCTGATCCTAGCAGTAACATAAGAGCAATAGATAGAATATTTAAATATGATTCAGATGTTCAGGCAGCATTCAACACTGAAGTAAACACGTTCTTTAATGACCCTACTGCGTCTGCTAATATAAGTATTGTAGGGAACTATTTGTTACTCAATAACATGATTGGCAGCAATCAAATGGATACTACACTATCGCTGCTAAAAACAAAATCTGGCGGAGATTTCCAAGGGGAAACTGTAAATGCATACACCTTCAAAGAATATGTTGATAATTTTGATTCCATAACTGACGTAGTTACACAGTTTGGTTTCGACAGCGACCCGTGGGACGAAAACACTGATTATGATAACGTAACAGTTACGGACAGCAGAAATAGTGCCAATTACGGTAATGTTACAAGCATAGGAGTTGGAGATCATCCTTGGGACCAAGTAAAAGAATATGTAATCTATGAAGGCATAATTAATAAAGATATAGATGGCCCTGTAACGCTGAGACGTAACGATGAAGTTTACGAAGGATTTGATAGTATTACTTTTCATAGAATGCTTTACGGCGAAGAAATGCCAGAAGAGTTAGCATTGTTTGATCCGTTAGAGTCTGTTGTAATGACAGTTGTAACCTCAGAATTTGCTAGAGGTACCACGGATGTTGTGGCACAGTATGATGTTTTACCTGCAAACATTGATCTTCAACATACTGTATACAATTTAGTAAGCACTACAGTATTAGATGGTGGAAGGGGTTGGATTAATCCTACAGTTACTTTCTATAACGATTTTACTAACAGTGAGCCTGCCCTGTGGTCAGCAACTGCTACAGTAGTACCAGATGGCGACGGTTCGACCATTAGTGCTATAAACATTACCCTTGGTGCCGCGCAAATTATCGGATTACAAAGTCAACTTAACATAGTTGTTTCTGAAAGTTATACTCAAACTTTAACAGCGCAAGCAAACAAAAGAACAAACGTACTTAAATTAAGTAATCCTGCAGAATTAATTGTTGGACAAAGTGTAACCAGTGTTACAGGTAATATATTGTATGGAGAAATTGTGTCAATAGATGGTGCAAATGCAACTATCAGCACTTTCTTAGAAGATACACTGCTTAACGGATCAACAGTGTCAGTTAGCGGAAGTAACTTTACTGGTAGAAGTTTTTATGGAATAACAACTGAAGCAAGTGTTTTAATTGATAAGAAATTTGCAGAAGAAAATTATGATCCATCAGAATACACTATAATTTCTCCAACACTTGCAGAGTTTACAAATATTGATTTTGTTAACGCAGTGATTCAGGCTGGTGTAGATCCTACTAGCAATACTAATTTCTACGGCATCGATACAGTCTCTGGGTGGGATACTGCTATAGAAAATGGTACTATTGGAGCTTGGGACTTGCTTGATGAAACCATACAACAAAATATCGTTGAGCAAGTAGCACCCAACTCACGTGAAGTTACACATAGAGTGCATATGAACTTATTTGGCGGTACAGATTATTTAAGAATAAGCAGTAGAAAGACATCTGCCCTATCAAAAGACTTAGAAATATGGGGGAGCGAATTATTCCTTGACAATGTTTCGTGGGTACAGCCAGCATCTTTAGACCAGCCTCAGGCTTTGTGGATAGGTGATGAGTTAATACAATATGGTAGGAAGATCGACGATAAAGTTGATTTTATAACTAGGGGTGCTAAAGGCACCACTATACAACACCACCCAGCAGGAACTCCAGTGTACTCTGCTTACAATGTAGATTTGTTTAATGACTTGATGCCAGAGAGCGCAGTATGGCTTGAAATAGGAACACGTTACGAAGACGTAACTAAGTGGGATCAAGCAGGAGATGCTACTCTTGGTAATCAGGATGATAACTTTTGGTTACAGATTAATAGCTGGGACGAAAATGCCAATGTATTAAGCACACAGAGCGATACCGCAGTATTAATAGAGAGTGGTGCAGAAACAAGTAACTTAGTAATGACTACAGGAATGTTTGATATAACTAACAAAGCTATTAAGATAAAATCTACTATCTCACAACCAGCTGTACTAGCGCAGTCGGCAGTACAATATACTAATATTTTACAATTACAAGCTCCATTGTACACTAGTACGGCTGTCGTAATGGAAGATGTTCCTCAAGGTAATAGTACTATAAGAGTAAGTAGTCCAGGACATAATGTTAATGATATACTAATTGTGCAGACAGCTAGTGGAACAGCTGGTGAATATATTGGACAAATTCAGTCCTACTTAGGCGAACCAGAGCCTGGTAAACATGAATACCAGTTGTATACTCCAGTGTATCAGAAAGTTAATGAACTTACACAATTGTGGTTCTCAAGATATGTACCAGGAATGGAAATTAAACGGGGTATTAATACCTTAGGGTTTATAGGAGACTTGAATTATGGGTCAGGTAATATTACACTAAGTAATCAATTATCTGGTCTCTTACCAACAGCAGGACAAACTGTTGAGTTGTATTGGAGAGATGTTGCAATTGTAAATGAAACATTTGGTGCAGGCCCGGGACAAATAGTTAATGTTGTTCCTAGTGCAGCTGAAGGTTGGCAGTCAACGTTTAATAGAATTTTATTCAACGACGCTGTTACTGTTGAAGTTGAAGTGATTGAAACAGGCAATTCAGATGTAGCGTGGGATAGTGCAAGACTTGCTGGTCAAACAGCACAAAGTTTGGCAGATAGAGCAAATGCTGATTATAGTTCTTTTAACAGCATTATGCGATTTATGCACTTCGGCGAAGATCCGACCCCATAAGTAAATTAGTGTTTTTTAAAAGTGATAAATAACAACAATGGATGTTAATAAACCAAATTCGGAAAAACAAGTTATGAATCAATCTACAAAACCAGATGACCAAATGGGATTGAACGTGAGCGGGCATATTTTAATCCGCGACAAGCAAACCGGTCAGGAGATCGTAAACAAAAGAAATGCTATTCATTACGGTAATATGGCATACATAGTAGCTCAAGCATTAAGTAATAATGAAACAGCATATATTCATTATCTTGCTTTCGGAAATGGCGGAACTAGTGTAGATACAGCTGGAAAAGTATCATATAAAACCCCTAGGGTCACCGAAGGATATGAATCAGGTGCAAACTTATACAGTAGGACATATTGGAAGGCTATTAGCGACAGCGACGAAAACAGCGATCAAGTTAATAATAATATATCGATAATCCCAGGACAAAGTTACACTGATATTAAATGTACCTGTACGTTAGCATATAATGAACCAAGTGGTCAAGACACGTTTGATAGTAGTACAACAAATGAAGGAGATTACATTTTCGATGAGCTTGCTTTATTTTCTTACCCAACTGATACTGGATTAGCAACCCCAGAAGAAATTATAAACACAAGCACAATGTTAACCCATGTACTTTTTCATCCAGTACAAAAAAGTTCAAACAGAGAGATAGAAGTAATTTACACTATTAGAGTACAACTAAGCTAAGAGGATTAAACAGTGCCATATATTATTGAGAATGCAAGCGGCGAACCAATAACGATACCTGACGGTAGTCTTAACAGTGACTACAGTATCGATCTTATTGGACGTAACTATGAGAATTATGGTCAAGTTATTGCAAAAACCCAAATCGATTTATTAGATAATTTCGCCTCTGACGGTACTCCGCCAGCTGATCCAACAAGTGGTCAATTATGGTACGATAAAAACTTTAAAGTGTTGAGATCATACGACGGCACTACGGGTGCATGGCTGCCAAATCGCCCTCTTGTAGTAAACTCCCCTCCTACAAATATACACGGCCAAAACAAAGCAGGTACAGAATATTTTAACATTGGTACAGGTCAATTATATATTAACACGGGCTCTACTGGGTATCAACTAGCAAACAAGCCAGGGGAAATATCCCTACTGTATGATACAAACTCTGAACTAAGCAATCCAACTTTTTATGGAACCAGTATAAGAAATATCTTCTTAGTTGATACTGATGGAATACCGCGCTCAGTATTAGCATTATATTATAAAAATGATGGTGAAATAACAGCAAGCGGCTATTATGACGGCGAGCGTATTATTGCATTATATAGTGGACACGAAACTTCTTTTACTGTTGCAGATGCAGTAAGTACTACAGATGGAGATACTCATAATTTTCATCCTCAATTCGATATTGTACAAAGTATAGGCGGTATAGGTACTACTATATATCCTGGGATGAATACTCGATTAGACGATCAAACAGTAGTTAATTCAGCAAGATTATCACAAAGATCTAATGCTGCTTATAATTTAAACACTGGTTCTTATTACCTTGAATTAGTTAACGGACAAATTGAAGATAACGGTGGTACAAACATTGCTGCTGCTAATGTGTTTCATCATGGTGCAAACACTGTTCCTGTAGTAAGTAATACATATAATTTAGGTAGTACTACTAACCTATTCTCACAAGGTTATATAAATGATTTAAAAATTGGCAATAGCATTTTATCTAATGGTGGTACATACACCATTGGGTCTCAAGCTGATCCAGTTGATGTTGTAAGCGCATCTACTATTAATGTCTATACTAATATACTTTTTCCATCAGGCGGAGACATTGCATCAACTAGTGACCGAGTAAACAACATTAGTGCAGCTAACGTAAACATTCAGGGACATGCTGATATTAATGGCTACAGAATGCCTGCTAGTACTGGTACTAACGGTCAGCTTATGTATTTAAATAATGTAACTGGCGGAAGTGAATTTGCAGACCCTATAAGTAATATTAAATATGTTACTAGCAGTAATGGTAGTATTGATGTAGTAGAATCATCTTCGACAGAAACACCAATTGGTAGTTTATCATTAAATGTTAGATCATTAGATTTTCAATCAAATGTTAATTATACAAGAGAATTAATTTCTATTGCAACAGCATCAAATACTGCACTAGAGTATAATAATACTACGGGCGAAATTAGTTTTATTAGAACAACACCGTTTGATAATCTAGTTCCTGCTACGCATTTCTTATTACTACAAGGTACTACCAGCCAAACAGCAACAGGGGTTAAGACGTTTACGGCAAGAGCAGATTTTCCAGCAGGAATAGATATATCAAAAAATATTCGATACGGTGCATCCGCAGATTTTCCAGCAGGAATACCTACATCAACGACAAATTTAGTTTTTAACACTCGCGACGATAGCACTGCTACAAATCATAGCATAACGTTTTCAAAGAAAGGCGACATTACTGCATCAGGCGACATTACTGCATTTAGTGATTTAAGACTAAAAGAAAATTTAGAACCTATTACCGATGCAGTATCAAAAGTTAAAGCAATTACGGGATACACATACACATTGATAGGAGATTCGGTTAAGCACACAGGAGTTATTGCACAAGATGTAGAATCAGTACTACCAGAAGTTGTTCACACTGGCGACGATCCTGACGGGACAAAGAGTGTTGCATACGGAAATATGGTGGGATTGTTAATAGAAGCAATAAAAGATTTATCTAATGAAATAGACGCTCTGAAACAACGACTCGGCGATTAAAGCAAGGATTTTTTTGATGGTACATAGAGAATACAATGTCATTGTACATAAAGATGTGGATTTAGCTGAGCTAGAACAAGAACTGTGTGCTGCATTTGGTAACGAAACGATCCCTGATCGTGAAGTAGAAATTGTTGATCCAAGATATAAAAATCCACGTATTACTAGTTTTAATCTCAGTGATGACGAAGCTGAACAGTTACGTGCAGATCCTAGAATACTAGAAGTAGAAATTCCACCACTTCAACAACCAGGTATGATTGTTGAAAGATTTGTAGTGACTACCCAATCAGGAGATTTTGATAGAAGTAGTAGTACTGCTGATGATCATGTTAACTGGGGTTTACGTAGAGTTATTGAAACTACCAATACATTTGGTGGTAGCACAACTATTGCAGGGGATTATAGTTATAGCAGAGATGGAACCGGCGTCGACTTTGTAGTAATGGATAGCGGAATACAAGCCGATCATCCTGAATTCGAAGACGCAGATGGAAATAGTCGTGTAAGACAAATTGATTGGTATGATGCTGCTGATATTCCAGGAACTATGCCAACTAATTTTTACACTGACTTTGAGGGACATGGAACACATTGCGCCGCAATTGCTGCTGGTAAAACATATGGATGGGCTAAAAACGCAGATATATATTCGTTAAAAATGGCAGGACTAGAAGGACCAACAGATCCTAATAATGGTATTAATTATTCAGTAATATTTGACCTTGTTGTAGCATGGCATAATCGTAAAAACAATCCTGCTGATCCTATCTACACTGGACGTCCTACAGTAATGAATATGAGCTGGGGGTTTCTTTACCAGAACGAAAATGAACCAGATTCCGGTGAATACAGGGGTACACCGTGGACATTTGGAGATCCCGGATACACGGTAGGCACGACGCTGTGGAATAGCACAGGGATAGTACCAAAATTAGGAAATGCCACATCAGGTTATAGGTATAAATTACCAGGTAGCAATACTAGTGCGAACACAGACATTGACACTATTGCATCAGCAGGAATAATAGTAACAATTTCAGCAGGAAACAACTATTATAAAAATACTCTACCAGGCGATGTAGAGTACGATAATTCAGTTTCGTGGGGTGCCATAACAAGATTTTATCATCGACAGGGATCTCCTTACAGCCCTGATGTTTTTTTTGTAGGAAGCATAGACACAGATCAAATATTAGACGGCACTTATAAAGACCGTGTAGCTTCGAGCAGCACCAGAGGTCCAGCAGTAAACATATTTTCTCCAGGCGATAGCATAGCAAGTGCTACTTCTACAGTTAATTCGTATGCAAGTTTAGATGTTTATAATTATATTCCAGACACTAATTTTAGAATGGTAGAACTTGGCGGTACTAGTATGGCCGCACCACAGGTGGCAGGCATAGCAGCATTACATTTGCAAGCTAATCCTAATTTAACACCAGCACAAATACAAGACCGGATTATAAACGATAACAGTTATAATGTAATGTACAGTACAGGATCAGACACTGACTATACAGCGTTCACTAGTTCACTCCTGGGCGCTGCTGGTAATGTTGTATATTCTAAATATTCTATAGACGTTAACGAATCACTAAGTGATATTACTTTGAGCAATCCTTCATTAGTGACTACAAATTTAAACCAGCCAGCAACTATTAATTTACGGGATTTAACAAGCAACGTAGCTGTAACAAATTTTCGTGAATTTACGGTTACTACTACGCCAACCAACGGCACGGTTACTTTAATTGATCCATCCCAAGGCACAGTGGAATATACTCCAAATAATAGTTATACTGGGCCAGACAATTTTTCTTTTACCTTAAAAAATAATTTAGGTAATGTTAGCACTAATCAATCTGATGTTTCTGTGCAAGTTGGTAGCGGACAACTCGTAACAGTAGCCGATGATTCTTTTACTACATTTGGATTAGAAACCACAGTACTTGATGTTTTAGCAAACGATGGTATAAATGCTAATGTATCCACAGTGGTAGTTGATACTAGTCCTTCTAATGGCACAGCATCTCCAAACATAGATGGTACAATTGATTATACATCGAGCATAAGATACGGACTAGATTCTTTTACGTACACAGTAGATAGTACCACTGACGTAACTAGCGATATTTCAAATGTTACAGTATACATAAATCAGAGAGTAGCTGTTTCAGATTTCTCGTTTGAGGCAAGTAGCCCTGGTACATCAACAATACCTGTACTAAAAAATTCTACAAGTTACGATCCTCATTTTGCAAATGTTAGAGCTATTTACAATTTTATATCTCCCAGTTTAGGCACAGCAGCCAGTGCTACCGGCAGCACTTATCTCGGTAATATTACTCCAGTTGGCTCGTCGATAGAATTTGTAACCACTGGTGGCGAACATGATCTTGGCAGCTTATATTTTGGAGATAAGGATTTTCATACAGGAGCATCAATCGATTCTACAAATTTAGCTGCTAGTAATTTCTTTACAAGTCCTGAGTGGACTGTGGAATGGAGCTTTAAAATATCTAGTAGCAGTGTTACTGGTACGCAATCGATGATGTGTGCTAAAAGCGTTAACAACGGTCCGTTACGTGTATTTTTTAACGGCACAGGTTTAACATGTTTAGTTAATTCCTCTAGTTCTATTATTAGAAATTTTCAAGGATTAACTGGCTGGGTCTATGACGATTGGAACAAAATTGCAATACAACGAAATAATGATTCGTTAGCTGTGTTTATAAACGGAGTACTAGTAAGAGAAAGTTCTACTGGTACAAGTCTTAACAATATATCTGAAACAGACAGTATTATATATCTCGGTAGAGATGCATTTAGTACCACCACATATAAACTTAACGATTGTTACATGGATAACATTCGATTTACTGCATCTGCAAGATACGATATAGCAGATAGTTATTATCCTGCGACACAGACATTTGCCACTAGTAATTCTGATTTAGCAAACGTCAGCACATTAACAATTGCAGAACAACCTACTTACGGTACCGCAGTACTTGATTTAGGAAATGCTGCAATATTATACACAGCTGACGAAGGATATGTAGGAGCAGACTCTTTCAAATATAATGTAACTAGCCTTAATCCAACACTGAGCGGCAATGCAATTGTTACGCTTGAAGTATCAGGTATAGGAACGTATGATACAATGCTGGTTTCTCCTGCATCAGTAGACGAAGACGGTAGCACAGTAACATTTACTATTAATACTGCATTTGTATTAGATGGTACCACTGTTGGATATACTGTAGGCGGTACTGGCATAACAGTTGATGATATCAGTTTGGGTAGTTTAACTGGAACAATTAATGTAAATTCTAATCAAGGCACACTAGCATTACAGGTGTTAACTGATAACTTAACTGAGGGTGCTGAAACACTTACTTTGACACTAGATGCAACTGACAGTGCGGGATGGGCAACAAACAGTTTAAGCAATGTATTACTAATTAATGATACCAGCCTAAGTAAAATATATGATTCATTAGATGTTTCGCCTGTATCGGTAGACGAAGACGGCAGTAATGTAACATTTACAGTTAATACCACTAATGTAACAGATGCTACAACAATTGGTTACACCATAAGCGGTACTGGTATAACAACTAACGATATTAGTTTAGGCAGTTTAACAGGTTCTATAACTATTACAGCAAACGAAGGTACACTAGAATTCCAGGTGTTAGCCGACACGTTTACGGAAGGTCCAGAAACCTTAATTTTAACACTAGATGCTAATGATAGTTTTGGTACTAGTACAGGATCACTGAGTAATACTGTAACCATCAATGATACTAGTGTAACAGCAGGAGTTTATAACACCTCAACTTTTAATATTAACAGTGTTAACGAAGACTCAGACGGGGACAACACTGATGTAATATTTACTGTGAACACTACAGCAGTACTTGATGGGACCACTGTTGGTTATACTATTAGTGGTGCTGGAATCACAGTTGATGATATCAGTTTGGGCAGTTTAACTGGTAATATTACTATCAACAGTAATACAGGTAATGTGTCTTTCAATGTAATTGCTGATAATTTAACAGAAGGAAACGAAACTTTAATCTTAACCCTGGATGCAACAGATAGTGCAGGATGGTCAACAGGCGGGTTAAGTGACACTGTGTTACTTGTTGATACCTCAGTTAATGATCCTATATATGATAATGTATACTTTAATTTAACTAACGTTGACGAAGATTCGTCAACACAAGTAGTTTTCACAGTAGATACTAGTTACGTAATAGACGGAACTACAATTGGTTATACTGTAGGCGGGACAGGAATTACTGTTAATGATATAAGTTTAATATCTCTAACCGGAGATTTTACAATAATCAATAATACTGATAGTATTGATTTTACTGTAAATACAGATAGTTTAACAGAAGGAAACGAAACTTTAACGATTACGTTGGACGCACAAGACTCTGTTGGAACTAACACAGGTAGTTTAGCAAATAGTATTATTTTAAACGACACCAGCCAATCACCGCTGCCCGGCACACCTACTTATAACACAGTAGGTTTTAATTTTCCTACTGTTAACGAAGATGGCACAACTATTGTTATTTTTACAATTAATACCACTGACGTTGTGTCAGGAACAACAGTACCTTACACAATCAGCGGCGGCGGCATTACAACTGATGATTTAAATCTTAACTCTTTAACAGGCGATATAGTTATAGTTCAAGGTAACATAGGGCAACTTGCGTTTACAGTAAACCAAGACTTCTTCACAGAAGGACCAGAAATATTAACTGTAACACTTGGTGCTACAGACAGTAACGGCGACCCAACTGGATCATTATCGGGGCAGGTAACATTAATTGACACTAGCAAAACCCCTGCCTACTTGTCTGCTGCGTTTGATGTAGATAGCATAACAGAAAATGGAACAGATTTTGCAGTGTTTAGAGTTGATACTGAAAACGTAGCTGTCAATACTGAAATTGGATATGTAATAACAGGTGTTGGCAGCGGAGATATATCAGTCCCGCTAACAGGCAATATATTTATTAACAATACAGACTACGGCATACTTGCATTTACTGCCACAGAAGACTTTACAACAGATGGCAATATGACTGCTACTGTTACACTAGTAGCTCAGGATAGTTTTGGTACATTTACTGGAGGACTAAGTGACAGTGTTATAATTATTGACACTAGTAAAACACCAAATACTCCGCCTACTGCTACCAGTGTAAATACATCTACTGGAGAATCGACAACAATCATCATAGATTTATCAGGTAATATTTCCGATAGCGGCCCATTTTCGGGACTAACTGCATTAAATATTGTTACACCTCCGGATTTTGGTACTGCAAATGTAACTTTTAGTTTACCTGATGCTTACATTACATATACCCCTAATCCTGGTTTCTATGGCACAGACATAATTGCATATAACGTAACTGACAACGAGGATACAGACAGTAATACTGCATTTGTTACTATTAGAGTTTTTCAAGCACCAATTGCTGCTAATAATACAGTAACAATGAATCAAGCGGAAGTAGAAACTTTTGATATTTTATCAAATGATTCCCCCGGCGAAGGCGCCTTAGTTCCAACATTAACTGTTATTGAAACAGTGCCTAGCAACGGTACTGTGATTAATAATTTAGACGGCACAATTACTTATACTCCGTTTTCACAGTTCTTTGGTCTTGATACTCTAACATATAATGTTACAAATAGCAATAACGCTACCAGTCTGACACCTGGCACAGTATTTATTACTGTAAATCAAGCAGATCCACCGGTAGCAGAGGACGACGAATTCATTGGGCTTGTTAATACTGCATTTAATATAAACGTAGTATCTAATGACCTTACAGGAAATGATCCAATAGATTTAAACACATTGATTATAACAGTTCCTCCAGTAAACGGCGCAGCAATTTATTTAAATGATGGTACGATTACGTATACACCAAATACAGGATTTATTGGCGTAGATACCTTATCATACACAATAAGTGATACTGTTGGTAGAACTTCTAATCCTGCTAATGTGACCATTACAATATCAGGTCCTGATGCATTGTTATTACACACTGTGAATAACGAAAATGCATATGGTTCTTCAGTTGGTGATAATTTTGGTGAAGTGGTAGCAATGTCCGATCGATATAGTATAGTAGGCGCACCAAACGAAGACGATGATAATGGTACTAGTTCAGGTAAAGCATATATATTTAATAATACAACTGGCGAATTACTGCACACATTAGTAAATCCTAATCCTGACAATTTAAGTATAAATGATTATTTTGGATCCGCTGTAGGAATAACAGACAACTATGCTATTGTAGGTTCTTACGGCGAAGATGCTACCACTGGTGTAAGCCCTGGAAGGGCATATATTTATAATGCTTTTACTGGCTTACTACTGCATACAATATCTGATCCTAGCCCACCTTACGAGTTTAATAACTTTGGTCAAACAGTCGCAATAACAGATAATTATTTCATAGTGGGCGACCCTACTTTTACCCAAGGTGGCGCAAGCAGTGGCATAGTGTATGTTTATGACCTCGCAACTGCTACACTGCTGCATACAATAATTAATCCTAATCTCTATTATTCAGGCTCGGGAGACCGTTTTGGTAGTGCAATAGCAATGACAGATACTTATTTTGTTGTGGGTGCTCCTGGCGAAGACGCGACTGTCGCACCGCTAGGCGATACTGGTATAGCGTATATATACAATACAGTCACTGGCGCACAATTGTACACGTTAGAAAACCCTGCTAACCCTGGCACACAAGACCTCTTTGGTTCTTCAGTAGCAATAACAAATGATTATGCAGTAATTGGCGCACCAAGAGCCACTGGAGATTCTCTAACCTATTCTGGAATTCAGTGGGGCGCTGCTTATATTTTTAACACTAGCACCGGTGCACTATTGCACACTCTAGATAATCCCGAAGAAAGCGCCCTTCCAATGTTTATGGGCTCTTCAGTAGCAATAGACAATGTCCGAACTTTAGTTTCCGTTCCAGACGGCAACAATCAAACAGGCATAGTGCATGTTTATGATACAGCAACTGGCAGTTATCTTTATGCTATAGTTGATCCTAATGCCGATATAAACAGTAGATTTGGCAACTACGTTGGATTATCAGATAACTATAGCATAGTCACTTCGCCTGGATCAGTATTAGGCGGTATTGAAGGAGCAGTATATATATTTCTCACTACTGTAGGAATAAACACAGCGCCAATATCAGTAAATGATTCAATAACCACATTCGAAAATGATACTGTCATTATAGATGTGTTGGCAAACGATATAGATTTAGAAAATAACATTAGACCTAGCACAGTAAGAATGACTAGTACTCCGCTTAATGGTACTGCAATTGTCCAACAGAATGGTACTATTCAATATACTCCAGCATTTGGTTATACGGGACTAGATTCGTTTACATATAAAGTATCAGATGTTTATAACCTTCCTGCTTCAAACGCTACAGTCTCAGTAGATATTCTGCAGCTACCACTAGCTGTCAACGATTCAGTAACTATAGAAAAAAACACTATTGCAGAAATCAACTTACCCAGTAACGATATAGGAGCCAGTATAGATCCGTCTAGCGTAACAATTATTTCTTTACCTTTGAATGGTATAGTACAGTTAGACCAACCTACAGGCAATGTGGTTTATGTACCTAACACAAACTGGGTGGGCACTGATACTTTTCAATACACAATAAAAAATACCTTTGGGAATATTAGTACTAATATTGGAACAGTAACAATTATTGTTGAACAACCACCCGGCGACGGAAACATAATATCAATTCAAGGTAATCAGTTTGATCAATTTGGTACTGTAGTTGACAAGCCGGTTGATGTAGAAGAATTTTCGGATAAACTAGCTCCAGTAATTGACACCGATATACAGTCATTTCCTGTTAGTTTCTTTTACGATAATCCAACATTGTTATACAGCGCAACGTCAAAGCCTACATATAAATGGGCAGGTTATAATCCCAGTGTTTATCCAAGGAAAAAGGTAACAGACAGGATACCGTTTAAGTGGAGTGATATGGTTGGATACCAGAATTATTATCTACCATTCCCTGATCCAGTAATAAAAATTACTAATCTTGGTGATGTTTCAGGTTACACTAATGATACTGAAAGCCTTATCGCATCTTCTGCAACTATTAGTGTGGATTGGCAACAATCTTCATGGCCTATTCCACCAAGACCTAGTCCATCTCAATATCAGTATACACGGTCTGTAACATTCACCTGGTACCGAGACGGAGTATTCTTATCAAGAGAAACAAAAGTTAATGATTCAGTGTTTACTGTCAGTTCTCCGCCTTTATTACCTCTTGGTGATGCAAAAAACTATAACATAAGACTAGACGTTATAGCAATACTGTATGGTCCAGATGACAGAGTAGTTCCTTTTAAGAACGATGCATCTTTTGCACATGCTAGTAGCAGTAAAATATCCAATGCTGCATTTAAAGTATCTACATATCAACCATCAGCATCAGCGTTAACAACTAGTGTGCTGCCAATAAAACCTAATTCTACTGGTACTCAGTATGTAACAGTGTATAGAAGATTTGTTGATGATACGCTTATAAGTACAATTGGAAACTCAGTTACTTTTGGCTCATTTAAAAGAGGATATATTTATCCCAACTTTGATTCTGCTCCAGGAAGAACTCCTGACAATTACGTAGATTACGAATGGCAGAGACGTATCGATCCTGGCAAAGAATGGTTTGCTGAAAATCTTACTGACAACACGCAGTTCTATTGGGACGCTGGCAGTAACGACGGCTTGGGTGGCAGCCAAGATTTAAACGGACATCAAATTAGATTTAGAGCAAGGGCAAGACAAGAGTTAAATGATCCAGATCAGACGATCACTGGAGATTGGGCAACCACTAGTCCTATAACTGTGCAATATTTTACAGAATACTATGTACCAATATTCAGTTTAGGTGGTGTTACTAGCGCAATAAAAGGCGGGGAAATATTAGCAGTGTTTACCCCATACAATATGGGTGCTGGAGCCACTACTTACTACTGGCGTATAGTTCCTCTTGGAGCATTTGCAAACGAGTTTGTCACAGACAGTGGAAGTTTTAGTTTAGATGAAAATTTATATTATGATGGAAGTAGACCTATCGATCATAGACAAACTATAACAAGTCTGGTTAACGTTGGTGATACTGTGGATCGAACTTATTCTATAGAATTTTTTACAAATTCTGGTTACACAGGCGATCCTATTTTTGCAGACACGTTAACCACAGTATCTTCTGTACCAGCATACAATATTCAGGCACGATGGTTAGGGTCCAACGGCAAAAATTATACTGGTAATATTGATAAATGGGAAGTATATGTTAGAGAAGAATCTGTTGTAGATTTGTTTGACATACAAATTAAAAACTTGCCGTACAAAGTTGGTGACATTGTTTACTTGCAAAATGATCGCATAGTAGGAGATGGAACTAGTGCTAATGATATTTACTTTAGAAAAAATAGTAATCAAGCATGGGCAAAATATAACAGCGGAACTAGAGTAGCAGTAGAATGTTATAATGTAACAGTAACTGACACAGATTATATTGCCCACTTTGCTATACAATTTAAAGGCGAAGACGATTCACCATTGGGCGGTAGCGCTGCTAATTATGAACTGTTTAATTTTACATTCTATAATGCTGCGGTTGCTGGAACAGCACTAGTAGACTTTACGGCTAGAATTTACGACAATGTAGAATTCTTCTTTGCTATTACTAGCGAATTAGAAGCATCTGAGGTAACTTATTATACTATTAATAATGTATTATCTCAAACTGGCGACGGTTACGTTAAATGGAAATCGTATGACATTGCTTCTAATACAGGTAATAACGATCATTATTTTTTAAATCCAGGTACGTATGCACTAGAAGATTTAACTTTCTTTTATCAGTGGGAGCGTATACAGGATGGCAAGTGGACCTCTTTTAGAAACGATCTAGGTGGTTCTGACTGGGTTAATAAGACATCTAGCGCTTATTATTTGGGGAGCGGTGACGAAGGGTTTTATTTTAATGACATAGGAGATACAACTGTTATCCATAATTGGGCAAACGGTATAGACATACGACAGAGAATAATTATATATAATAATCGAGGAAAAATTATAGCAGACCAATACAGTAATGTGGTTACCATGAAAATTAATGTAAGCAACACTGCAAGCTCTGTGGGAATCAACAGTATTAGTGTACAAAATGCTACAGAAGGTAGCACTACTTATACTCTAACAATTAACAGCAAAGGAATGATAGGAAAAGGAGTTCGTGTACAACTAACTAACAATAATTTCTATCACACATCAACAGATTTTTATACTTTAATAAAAAGAAATACTACAAATGTGCGCTTAAATGATCTTATTCCACAAAAATATTACAATACTGCGGCCACAGAAACTATAACTGTGACTGCTCCTGCTGGAACTGCTGCTGCTGGGTACGAAAGTAAATCTACAACATACACTATTGCGCAAGCGCCCATGGAGTTTGTGTTTGGAAAAGTTGATTATACTTCAGGCGGAAGCACTCTTGAGAAAGGGTTTGGTCAGAGCACTGCGATAACAAGTGAAGAAGGCGGTGTGTTAAACTTCCGAGGCTTCTTTAATAACGTACCGCCAGGAGAAGACATTATATTAGAGTTCTACGCATTCACTGATGATGGCTCACTTGTGCCTAACGCTAGCATAGTAAACTTAATAAGCGGTACTGATGGTTTAGGCAGTCTTGATAAACCTTATAAAACAGGAACAATAACATATCCTTATGTTCCAGCAAATAGTTTGGTTAAAAGAAATCAATCATATCTAGCAAAAATGGAAGGATTAACTTTAAAATATGATCCTAGTTCCTTTGACACGTTTAAAGGAAATTGGCGAGTTACTACTACGCCGAATAGATTAGTAGACATCACTGGATCAATTAAAAGTGTTAACACTTTGCCTGTGCCATGGAGTCCATCAGGACAAGATATCAATGTTATTGCTTCTGAAAATATAAAAGAAGATGGTACAACTGCTAATCCTGTACTACAAGGATACGTGTTTTTCTGGGGTATAAGTTCAGCGCCAGCAGGAACAACCATTTACTGGAGAATAAATTCTAGTAAAACTACTGCTGTAGCTGGTGTTAATTATGACGGTACACAAAATAACGCAACACTGACCACAGATGCGAGTGGTGTCGCATTTCAAAATAAGCCAGGAGTTAGACAAGACGGTGACCCAACAGCTCCTTTGTTTTTCCCTGTAATTAATGACGGAACATACGCTGTAACAGATCCTGTGATAGCAGTAGACATGTCATTTTACAGTGATTTTAGAACGTCGTACACTGCATCAACTAAGATACTTAATGTTAATCCAGCGCCAATACCTGCTCCCACTGTCAATTTAGCACAAGCGTATAGTACTGGAATATTATGGACTTATATCAATGTACAAAATTTTGCAGTAGGAGATTATCCTACAGGAACAATACTTACATTTATAATAGACGATGATGGTACAATAAAGAACATAGCAGGGTCAAAAGGAACAATTACAACTGTAAGTACTTGGTTACCAGCAGGCGAAAGTGCTAGTGATTATGAATGGAAAGTATCATATAGACATAGTGATAGTGCTCTTGCCGACCAAACTGGTGCAATAATGTATGCATATAATAATGGGTCTACTGGCAATGCTCAATCGTTTAATACTTGGTATAGTACTACTGGCTCTCAAATAATATTTTCCAGTGGTGCTCAAGGTGTTAACGCTGATCCTGCAACATCAGTCATGACTATTGAAGTGCGATCTAAGAGTAATAACGCAGTTAAAGATTCAGATTCAACCTCAATATATTGGCTACCGGGTAGTTATACATTGCCAAGTGAGGATGTACCAGTAGAAGAACAACCAACTACACCAGCGACACCGCCACCGACACCAGTAATTAAATACTTCTTCTGGGAGCCAGCAACAATAGAAGTAGGTCAATCTAATACATTGTATTGGAGTGTATCTAACGCAACTTCAGTAGAAGTAACAGGTGACACTGGAACTTACAGGTTATCAGGATCGGGTTCACGAGTAAATGGCCCGTACAAAAGTGCCGGCAACTTTAGTACAACACTAACAGCATACAAAGCAGGCGCAGTGCCGACTACCGCCACTGCCACTGCCCCAATTACAGTAAAAGCCGTATCTTCTACACCACCGCCTGACCTTGACCCACGCAGAGGAGGCAGGCCCAGAATTTCTGAAAGATAGGATTTTAAAATTAAAACGTATTTTATAAAAAATGATAAATAACAAGTATATAAATTGAGGAATATTAACAATGCCATATATAGTAACTAACAGTGATGGTAGCTCTACAATAACAGTAGCAGATAGTACAGTCGACACTGGTACGTATTCCCTTGCCCTTATTGGACGTAATGTTGCAAATTATGGGCAATATTTTGCTCAAAATACAATTAGACAATTAGAAAATTTTGCTAGTACTACTGCACCTAATCCTGGTACAACGCTAGAAGGACAACTTTGGTACAATAAAACTGAACAGCAATTAAGTGTATGGCAAGGATCTACTTGGAAAAGAATTGGAGTTGTAGTAGGATCAGATAACCAAAAGCCCACTCAGTTTAGAACATCCGGTACAAGTTTTTTCAATACAACCACAGACAAACTGGAAATTTGGAATAACGGTTGGCAAGAAGCGGCATATGGTGGTACAGTTACAGATGAATTTTCTTCGGATAGTAGCATCCAAAGTCCAACTACATACGGAACAAGATTAAGAACATTATTTTTTAAGGAAGCATCAACAGACAACATGCTGCCTGTTTTAGCATTAGTATATACTAAAAGTCCACAAATTAATCCAACTGATCCTACTAGTAATAGAGGTTCGACCGAGGTACCATCAGGTTCAGGTAATTACGAAACAATCATGGCGTTTTGGAGTGATTTTGACTTCTATGTTAACAGTGGAGGTACTGATTCTCCAGTCAATGGCAGTATTGTAGACTATTACAACGAGTTAGTAGAAGTTGATTCAGGAATACTTGCTGCTAGAGCAGGTAGATCGACTGGGCAAGTATTTAAAGGTTTGAACCAACGTGCTGAATATGAAGGTTCTAGTATTGCTACATTTGACAGCGTTTTTATTACCAGCGCATTGGGCTCAGCTAGTTTACCGGTTCCAGAAGGATACTTTTCTAGTTTAACCATTGGATCAGATATTACTGTGCAAACACTGACTGTTAATAATGACGGATCTGTAGGAGGACAACTTACTGTTACTGGCAATATTACTTCTACATCAGGTACTATTAATACAACAGACTTAGTTGTTACTAATTCTAGTATCTTAAACGGAACTACAACCATAAATGGCTCTATTGTAGTTAATGGCGTAAACAGCCAAACATTAGGAACTGTTACTGAAGTAATTGAAGACAGCTATTTTGGAAACGTTACTGCTGCAAACGCAACCATTAATAATTTAACGGTTACCGGAGACGTTGTTGGTTTATCAGTAGCAGGATTGGAATCTAGTGGTGACGTGGTTATACAAACAGGTTCTACTCTTATTATTCAAGACACAATTCAAGGAAGCATAGCTAATGTAACAACTCTTGATGCAAGTACATCAGGAGCAACACATTATCTTACTTTTGGGACAAGTGACCTCGACTCTACTGCCCAACCACTTAACACAGATAGCGGAATAAACTATGTACCTAACACTGGTACCTTAAGTGCAACTACATTTTCTGGTACAGCAACCTCAGCTGAGTTTGCGGATTTAGCTGAAATATACTCAACGGATGCTGTATACTTACCTGGTACTGTTGTAACAATCGGCGGCGCTGCTGAAATAACATTGTGCACAGAAGATGCTAGCACAGATGTATTTGGAGTTGTGTCAACAGACCCAGCGTACTTAATGAACAGCAAAGCAGAAGGTGTAGCGGTTGCATTACAAGGTCGTGTACCAGTTAGAGTTATAGGTAGTTGTTCTAAAGGCGACAGATTGGTTAGCGCAGGTGAAGGTGTTGCTAGAACAATAGGAAATACACCATATGATCCACGTATGGTAATAGGTCGAGCACTGTCTGGCAAATCAAGTCAAGCAGAAGATTTTGTAGAAACAGTAGTAGGAGTTAAGTAATGGCATCAGGAGCAACTATCACAATTACAGGCGGCACAAATATGCGATTAGTTGTAGCCGGTGTAGACGGTGTTGAAGCCGACGACTATAACTTGCCTAGAGCAAATGTAAATGATTTATTATCATCCCCGCAAGATGTAACACTTGGTACATTTACATTAGCTAGTACTTTTGGATACAATCAAGGTGGTGCAAGTGTTAATCCAAACAGTCAAGGTTCAACAGTTCTTGCAGCAGGAAGTTCTAGAGGTCTTAAAGACTTGCAAGACGATGTACAGGCATTACAGGTATTTTTAAATGAAACTAGTGAAACTGTTACTGATGTGGCAGCTGGAGATATTATTACAGCCGCGACTTTTAACAGCTTGATGTTAGCAGTAGAAGATTGTTGGAATGCTAGATTTAACCACACTCCTAGCGCAGCAGTTACTGATGCAACTGTACAAAGAACAACTGCATGGACTAATACTCTTACTTCTGTATTAACGTGGACTTTTGCCAGTGAAGCTGCTTGCAGAGCATTCTTCAACGGTGGCGGCGAACTAGGTTTTAGTGTAGGTAGAACTGGTGGCTCAGCGAGTGATCAAAATACAAGGTGGGACGAAACGTTTACAGCAGTTGGTGATATATTGTTAGACCACGAAACAACTCAAGCGGGTTCTGGAACAAATTCAAATATAGGATTTTATGAACTAACTACTAGTCCTCAGCAGTTGCTTGAAAAATTTACTGCTACAGCTCCATACACTGCTGACGTACTTCGAGTTACAGCAAACGTAAACAGCACAACCAACCCAACAGTTATTACAATGACACTGACTTTAACTGATGCAGGCGACAATATTATTGATGCCCAACCAGATGGAACACTGAGCATTAATGCACGTAGACGCCAGCCTGATGTTACTGGTACTGGTTTTAGTGCTTTTGCCACTCCAACTGACAGCTTAGGTGCAATAACTGGTTCATAAACTTATATTTTAATTGATACTTGCTTATAAATAGTGATAACACACTTACATTACAGGTATCTTTATGAGCGCAAAACTTTCAAAAGCATTAGAATTTGCTAATTATCGTGTTACTTTAAACAATCAAAAAGAAGCTCTGAGAGCTAAAGCACATTCTCTACTAAGTTACAGCATTAATGGCGGAACTTTTACCATAGACAGAACACTAATATCGTTTTGTAGAAATCTCATTGACGAACAGTTAGTTGAAGCTATACTGCTTGACGATTATAACAATCCTATTAAAATAGAAATTGTTGAATTTTACGAAGAAATTTTAAGCAGATATAGCGAAACTACCAATGACTATTACGTAGAATACGAAAAAATAAAAAAGGCTAGAAGTGTAAACAAGGTAGTGGATATCAATGAAGATAATGTCTAAGACTAACACAATTGATCGAGGTATTATAATGTTCGCTCATAATAATACTGAAATAGATTATTTTCGTTTAGCAGTGGTAAATGCAACACTGATACAACGCTACTTAGGCTTAGAAAAACAAAATATTGCTGTGGTCACTGACTTACACTCTCTTGAACACGCCCAAAAACAATTGGGCAAAAGATTTATTAAAAACGCAATCGGGCATATAATTATAAACGAAAAAGATGTTAATTTTAAACATTCCAATGTCCGCACATACAAAGATACTAGTTTACATTCTAAACATTTAAGTTTTTATAACAAAAACAGAAGTGATGCATACGATTTAAGTCCGTTCCAAGAAACCATACTAATAGATGCTGACTATCTTGTTTTAAGCGATTCTCTTAATCAGTGCTGGGGACATAATAACGAATTAATGATGAACTGGGAATATAAAGATGTATATAGTAGTAGAAAATATCCTTCGTTAACACGATTACATAACTTAGGAATTAGCATGTATTGGGCTACTGTGGTGTATTTCCGCAAAACAGATTACTGCGAAACATTTTTCAATCTAGTCAAACAAGTCAGAGATAATAAAGACTACTATGGACAACTGTTTAGAATTAATAATAAACTGTATAGAAACGATTTTAGTTTTAGTGTAGCAGCACATATATTAGGCGGATTCCAAGATAAAACATTGCCGCAGTTACCTTTTCAGTTGTTCAAAACATTTGATACAGATGATGTTTATGAGGTGAACAGTGATTTAAGTTTAGTTCTTTGTTTAGAGAAACCAGATTCGCCTGGAGATTTTATTGCCACTAAGTGGAAGGGAGTAGATGTGCACATAATGAACAAATGGGCGTTATCTAGGATATCAAACGGATTATTAGAATATGTCTAAAGGGTATATTGTGATTGCTCAAAATAACGCCACTGTTGATTACTTACAACAGGCGTATGCCCTTGCATTAAATTTAAAGTTAACTCAGAGCGAAGTTAACAAGTTAACTGTTTGTGTTGATAAGGCAACAAAACGATTAATAACAGATAAACACAGACAAGTATTTGATTGCATAGTAGATATTCCCTGGATCGATGATGCTGAAAACAGTGATTGGAAAATACAAAACAAGTGGAAATATTATTACATGACACCTTACGATGAAACTGTAATATTAGATACAGACATGATATTTCCTGTAGATGTTAGTTTCTGGTGGGATGTACTCAGCGAACGAGACGTTTGGGCAAGTACTAGTGTGAGAAACTTTAAAAACGAAACTGTGACTAATGATTATTATCGAAAAGTGTTTACTAACAACCAGCTTCCTAACGTGTATACTGCATTTATGTATTTTAAAAAATCCGAAGTTGCCGGGGAGTTGTTTGGATTAGCAGAGATAATATTCCAGCATTGGGAAAGATTTTTTTATCTTTATATACCTAATAATAAACCAGACAATGTTAGCGGCGATGTGGTTTTTGCACTAGCAATGAAACTGTTGGGCGTGGAAAACGAATGCACTAAGCCTAAACTAACTAATTTGCCTACATTTGTTCACATGAAAAGCAAATTACAGAATTCACCACAGTTAAACGATGAGTGGACTGCTAGTTTACCAACCTATTATCATAGCTACAGAGATTTTAAAATAGGCAATTTCCAGCAACAGTTACCCTTCCATTATGTAAACAAAGAATGGATGACACCTGCAAAGATTGCACAAATGGAAAACGATTATGACAGTTAATCAAGCTGCAATTGACCGTAAAAATAGATTTTTAGAAGAAAAAAAGTCTGTATCATCTGTGAAAGAGTTAGTTAAGCATAAAGTTGAACAACCTTTTACTTTGTGGTTCAATAGTGAAGGTGATATATTATCGTTTTCGCAAAATGAAATAGCACCGAGGAACGGATGGTACACATATGATTTTGAACCAGAACAGCTATCAGTGTTATACAACGGAACACATAATTATATAGTTGTAAAAGATCAATTAGTTGAAAACAAATATTCTATACAACGAAAAGTTTTAGAGGAACAGCTAATTTCTAAAGAGGAATATTTCTTACATGAAGTTCCTTTTGTTCGCGTATCACCTAGAGGGATAAGACTAGAATTAACAAAAAATCATTTAAAAATTGCTCTCGACACTAACATTAAACAATTATACGAAGGCATTAGTCCAGTTAAAGCAACTGCAAAATCGCAACGTACATTTGAATTTTATATAACTAAAACTGGCGATCCGCATATACTTTACGATCAAGGATCTGTGTACTTTAGTCAGTTATTAACTAGCGACGTAGTTAAGATTAAATTAAATAAACAACTGCCAAAAGAAGTAAGTATATATACTAAAAAACTTTTTGAAAGTAAATATCGTTACAGTGTTACAGACAAAAGGAAAACGAATTAATGAAAGTAGAAGTAACAGAATTAGATATTGTGTATATTAGTTATGACGAACCTAACTGCGAAGAACACTGGTCTGATCTCTTAAATAAAGTTCCATGGGCAAAACGTGTTCATGGTGTAAAAGGTTTTGATGCTGCACATAAACGTGCTGCACAAATAGCAGAAACAGACCGGTTCATCACAGTAGACGGCGACAATATAGTAATGCCAGACTTTTTTGATCAAACGCTAGATATACCAGACACTGATATGTATGGTAATGAAATAAGCGAAAGCATCTTTAGTTGGAACGGAAGAAATTTGCTAAACGGATTAGTCTACGGCAACGGCGGACTTAAATGTTGGCCTACAGAATACACTAAAACTATTAGCACACATGAAGCAGCCACCGACGGCGAAGGTATGGAGTTTTGTTGGAAGTTAAACTATATTCAACTTAACGACACGTTCTCAGAAGTTCATCAAACTGCAAGCCCATTCCAGGCGTTCCGCGCAGGATTTAGAGAAGGCGTTAAGATGAGTTTAGATCAAGGCAAGCGAGTACAAGCTAACGAGTTTAAGGAAAAAATCTGGTACGGCAACTATAATAGATTACAAGTTTGGTGCAATATTGGTGATGATGTGGAAAATGGGGTGTGGGCTATATATGGTGCAAGGCTGGGCTGCAAAATGACAGTGCTGTCAGATTGGGACACTAACAACATTGCAGATTACACTTGGTTTAAGGATTTCTTTTACAAGCAAGTCGCTCCTCAATTTAATGGCAACAAGCAAAATCAGTGTCCTCATACCAAGCAGCAGTGGGATGATCATTTATTATATAAAGAGATAACAGCGTTAGGAAATGAAATAAACACTGAAGTTAACCAAATGTTGTTATTTGATCCAAATCCACTAGTGAGTAAGTTCTTTAAAACAACCTACACTGCTCCTAGGCGTTGGGGTGTTATGGTTAGGGAAAAACAGATTCAAGAATTACTTGAGAAAGGGTTAATAGGACATTAACCATATAAAATTAACAAATGTTTTTATTCAGATAAATATTAACACAATACACAAAGGATACACAGATGGCCTCGATCGGATTTATTGGGGTAGGCAAGTTAGGACAAGCCTGCGCCGAGATGGTCGCTGAGATCCATGATGTTGTTGGTTATGATGTAGAACCCAGAGAGCCTGAAAATTTTACAATGGTTTCAGACTTGCGGGATGCTGTAATAGGACAAGATATTGTTTTTATTGCTGCACCTACACCACACGACCCACAGTATGATGGACGAGCACCCACCAGCCATTTACCCAACAAAGACTTTGACTATACTATAGTCAAGGATATCTTAAAACAGGTAAATGAAGTAGCAACACCTAAGCAATTAGTTGTACTAATTAGCACAGTATTACCTGGCACTGTTCGCAGAGAACTAATACCTCTATTAACAAACGCCCGTTTCATATATAACCCTTACTTGATTGCCATGGGCACAGTCAAGTGGGATATGGTTAATCCAGAAATGGTTATGATTGGCACTGGAGACGGTTCAGAAACTGGTGATGCAAAACAGTTAGTAGATTTTTACAAAACAATCATGCAAAACGATCCCAAGTATGTTGTAGGTACCTGGGATGAATGTGAATGCATCAAAGTGTTCTACAATACGTTTATTAGTGCTAAAGTTAGTTTGGTAAACATGATACAAGACGTTGCTGAAAAGCAGGGTAATATAAATGCAGAAGTTGTATGCGATGCTCTTGCTAATGCTGATAGGCGTATTATGGGTCCGGGTTACATGAAGCCTGGTATGGGCGATGGTGGTGCTTGTCACCCCAGAGATAATATTGCGTTACGCTGGATGGCTGAGGAGTTGGATCTAGGTTATGATTTATTTGATTCAGTAATGCGTAGCAGAGAAGTACAAGCAGAGAACATGGCAAAGCGTTTGGTACAACTAAGTTTACCTGCTAATATTGCGCCTATGCATTATATTCCTAAGCTACCAATTGTTATTGTGGGTAAAGCTTATAAACCTCTTGTGCCTTATGAAGCAGGTAGCAGCAGTATGCTAGTTGGCCATTATATAGAAAAATTAGGCGGCGAACTTTATTATTTAGATGAAGAATGTGGAGAAACACCACCTGAAAACATTTTAAATAACCCAGCAGTTTATTTAATGGCCCATAATCCTGAAGTAACTTATGGCGAACAATTAGATTTTGTAAAAAGTTGGTATGCAGGCAATCACGCCGTTACAAACTGTGATACTGCATTAACAGTCGAAACTGCAAATGGTTCAGAATTGACTTTCAGTACAGGAAGTGTTATACTAGATCCTTGGAGAAAAGTTCCAAACAATATCCCTGGGGTCGAAGTCATACATTACGGGAATACAAGGGGAGAGAGATCATGGCAATAGTAACAAAATATAAAATTAATACAGAGATACCCGGCTGGACTACTGAAAAAAAATTAAATATGTTGGCGGAAAAAGCCGCAGCAGTACCTGAAAATGGCACAATTGTCGAGCTAGGAACTTTTTGCGGAAGAAGTGCATACAGTCTTGGTAGTAATAAACTAGATTCTGTGAAACTGGTATGTGTAGATATGTTCCCTGACAACTTTATACAGATTCTGGCTAAAGACTTCCCTGGCATTGAGCATGGCTTCGGCAATTTAGATACTCCATATACATGGCAAGCATGTTCTTACGCCCTCAAAGATGTTGTTAATCTAGAATATCTTAGAACAGTATTGCCCCTTCCTAGTTTTGTACAAATAGATTTGGAGGTTGATTTATTGTTTATTGACACAGTACACACTGCTGAGGGAGCCCAAAGTGATATAGATCAATGGTTTCCTCTATTAACAGATAATGCAGTTGTTGTTTTTGATGATTATTGTGATGTGTTTCCTGAATATTCAGAAATAATAGACAAGCACCTTCTTACTCTAGATGTACAAAACAGAGAAGTATACGAACATGCATTATGGGTACAGCTAGGAAAAAAAGAGGAAAACAAATAACATGGCATATAAAAAAGGTATAACAAAATTTCACGGGGCTGGCTCTCAACAAACATTTGATGCTTTAAGTGAAGTGAGCGATTCCTTTTGTTTAGCAAAATGGCTGCAGGTTACATTGCATTTACAAAATGGGCACAACCATAGTTGCCACCATCCCGTTACACATCGGGCAGACGAAAATGAAATTGCAAATAATCCTAATGCGCTACACAATACTCTGTACAAAAAAGCCAAGCAAGCACAAATGTTAACAGGAGAACGGCCTACAGAATGCCAATACTGCTGGAACATAGAAGACATAGGGCAAGACAGTGATGACACGAGTTTTGCAAGTGACAGGATTCACAAGTCAGGCGATATTACTTGGGCCGGTACAAACCAAATACAGCCGTTGTTAGACAAAATAAAACGGGGCGAAAAAATAAATCCGCGTTATGTTGAAATTTCATTCAGTAATGTGTGTAATTTTAAATGCAGTTATTGTTCTCCTGTACACAGCAGTCTATGGACTAGCGAAATCAAAAACAAAGGTCCATATGAGTTGCTGTCTAATCCAGGACATAATAATCTAGAATGGTTAGAGAAAGAAGATAAACTACCTATACACCACAAAGATTATAATCCATATGTAGAAGCATTTTGGGAATGGTGGCCTGATCTTGTTCAAGATCTAGTGTCGTTTAGAATTACTGGCGGCGAGCCATTACTTGAAGAAAATACGTTTAAAGCGATCAAGATGTTACAAGAATCTGAAACTGGATCGCTAAAAGAGATGAGTATTAACAGCAATGCGTGTGTACCAGACGAAGTTATAGATCGGTATATTCTAGAAATGAATAAATTATTAGATTCTGGAAAAGTTGAAATTTCTCGGTTCTTTACAAGCTGCGATACCCATGGCGAGCAAGCTGAATATATCAGGCACGGATTTGATTATAAGAGGTGGCTTAAAAATGTAGACAAAATTCTAACAGAAATACCTAAATCTAGAGTGACAATTATGTGCACTGCTAATCTCATGAGCTTACCAAGATTTCATTTATTTCTCCAAGACGTACATGCGTTAAAGAAAAAACACTGGAATAATCCACTTAAAGGGCGTGACCAAGGATTAACATTAGATATACCTATATTGCGTCATCCCGCTCATCAAAGTGTAGCTATACTACCTAGCACATATGCAGACATGTTAACTCCTAGTTTAGCCTATATGACCAGCCACTGGGTGGATGGACAGAACCGTGATGCCTGGACAAAAAGAACTACTAACAAATTCTCACCTGATCTTTTACAAGATATACAAGAAGATGATAAAATGTTTACTGATTTAGAAATGCAGAGGTTTCAAAGACTGATAAAATCAGTTGAGGAAGATGTAAATGTTAACGAAGGTGTTAATTCTAAAACTTCAATGATTGATTTTTATTTGTTTGTAAACGAACATGATAGAAGACGTGGTACAGATTTCAAAAAAACTTTTCCAGAACTTATGGATTTTTATAGGTTATGTGAAGAAGAACATAATAAAAGAATTATGGTGAGGAATATATAATGTCAGGGTACGACCAAGAATTAAAAGATTTTAAAAAAGTATTAGATGGCGTGAGTCCTAGTTTTTGCAGTGCCAAATGGTTGCAAACAACGTTGCATTTACAAAATGGAAGAACACATAGTTGCCACCATCCCTCACCGCATGCAATCCCTATACAGGAATTGGAGAATTACGGACCCACAGCATTACATAACACAAAGTACAAGAAAGAGCAGCGCCGTCAGATGTTAGCTGGTGAGAGACCTAAAGAGTGTCAATACTGTTGGAATATTGAAGATTTGCCAGGGGACCATACTAGTGATAGACCACGTAAAAGTATGGAACCTTGGGCTAAAGATAAGTTAGATAGTATTATTGCTAGCGATTCTGATGCCAACATATTGCCTACCTATGTAGAAGTTAGTTTTAGTAATGCGTGTAATTTTAAATGTAGTTATTGCTCCCCTGTGCATAGCAGTCAATGGGTTAAAGAAATACGTGATCATGGACCATATAATTTAGGAAGTAGGATGCACAATGGGTTAGAATATTTTGAGGAGACTGGGCAACTACCTTCACCTGACGCTGACACGTATATACTCCATTTTCGGAGTTGGTTGCTGAATACTCTAGGACCAAGTAGATCATTACAAGTATTGAGAATTACAGGAGGAGAGCCTACTCAAACAAAAGAGTTCGCTAAACTATGGGATATACTTTATCAGGTTCCACAACCTCAAATGGAGTTATGCATAAACACTAATTTAGGCATGGATAAAAAAGGTTTGGAAGATTTTGCAGACAAAATTAATCTCGCTTATCATCTCAATCTAGTTAAAAGTGTGACAATACACACCAGTTGCGATGCAGCTGGCGCTCAAGCAGAATACACAAGACATGGTTTAAATTATAATCAGTGGTTAGAGAATTGCCAGGTTCTTTTAAATACTTTTCCAAATTTAACAATAAACATAATGTGCACTACAAATATATTCTCTTTAACTAGTATGGATCGTTTTTTAGCCGACGTACTAGCATTAAAATTATGTTATCATACTACTGAACGGACAGTACCAGTAACAATAGATTTCAGTATATTACGCTGGCCCGGCCATCAATCTCTTTCTATTATGCCATATGACTATGCCGATATGTTTAATACTAGTTTAGCATTTATGGAGAAGTGGAAAGATGATACTGAGTTAGTTGGTGGCAGCGAATCGATAGAGGCTTACGGAGTACACTATAATAAAACTCATAGTAGACAGTTAAATAAAGGCTTCTATGATTTTGAAATAAGCAAATTTAAAAGAATGATGGAGTTTACCAGGAACCCCCCTGATCTCAATGAGGGTGTAGTTAGTATCCAGGGGGCGTGGAGAGATTTTTATTTGTTTGTAGACGAACATGATAAAAGACGTGGAACAGATTTTAAAAAAACTTTTCCTGAGCTAGTAGAATTTTACAATCTCGCTAAAGCTACACATAAAAATAATGTGCATGTGATTTTAACTAATCATAGTACAACATACGAGTAGAATAGTAAAAACTATGACAGCCAATAAAATCAACAAACAAAAAATAATATTTGGTTATGACTATTTTTTCCCAAGTGGTCCACTACCTAACGCATTAGATTTTGATGCAACATTGTTAAATCTCATAAATTCTAAACATCAGAATGCAAAACGTGGTTCTAGTATATTTACTTCTCCCCAACTTTTTCATACAAACATATTAGGTATGGTTAGAGGCAATCCTGTACATCATTGGCCTGTAACAGAATACTCTAATTTACAAGCTGCTAATTATTGGGACATACTGGATATACAAATGTGTAGTGTGTATAGTATCCCCCCAGATGTAAAATACATATACCCAATTGTGTTACCGCCTCATTTAAACGAATGGATTTCTTTAGACGTTGTCCATACAAAACCTGGCAACTTTTTTTTCAACAACATGAGTGCGGTGGCACGTCAAGACGTATGTGAAGGAAGAGCTACTATATTTCTAGATTTTGGACAAGAAAATTTTATATCGAAATGGGATTTGGACAATTTACATCAGATGTTAGACCTGGTTAACCTGCGTGGTCCCAGTAGAGATAACTCGAATAAGATACCACCAGAACAAATAGTATTAGGACATAATACGTTTAACGGCCAGGAGATTTACGAAAACTGGTATTCAGAGGAAGAAAGAAAAATAACGTACAGAAATTGGGACAGTGTTTTACATCAAACCTCGAGGTTTTACGATCATGAACATGCGAATTCTTCAGCGTTGCCAACGTTGGAAGAATTAAATAAAGATGTAATTAGACAGTATTATTTTGTATTCAATAACAAACAGCCTAGACCATGGAGAATAGATTTGTTACTAGCTTTTGAAAGAATGGGATTGCTAGAAAATAAAATCAATTGGAGCTGGCTCAGTGACCGGGAGTTTGATTTAGATGATCTTAAAAGAAGTTTAGCACTGTTTCCTTTAGACAACAAGTCAGACAAGGATTTGGTCCAGTTAAACAGTCAATTACCACGTCCATTAGATGGCGAACCTAACTCCACATTTGATAATGTAAGCGCTTGGACTGACAAAGATAGTAAACACATATTCTTAGACAGTTATTTCTATTTGTGTACTGAAACTTACATGGATCAAGACGGCTATGAAAGCATCACAGAAAAAATAGCAAAGCCTATTGCTAACGGCCTTCCGTTTTTATTTGCTAGTTTTCCTGGTGTATTACGAAAATTAAGAGAATTAGGATTCCGTACATTCAATGGCTTTATCGACGAAAGCTATGACTTAGAGCCTGATGCAACAAAAAGAATGGTAATGATAGGAAATGAAGTTGCACGATTATGCGCACTACCAAAAGGTGTAATACATGAATGGTACCACTCGCAGCAAGAAACTTTAATACATAATCAACAAAATCTTTTAAAATATTACCAAAATTCTAGCCACACAACATCACTGATAGACGAGTTAGTAAAAAAATCCGGGGGTACAGAGGATAAATGAGCGATCAAGAGATATTGCGCAATTGGGTATGTATGAACCCATTTAAATATTTAGACATTCAGGAAAATTTTTCTTGGGTTTGTTGTCCTAGTTGGATAACACTAACTCCTATTTCCAGACACTATGAGTTAGAGAACAACGGGGAAATTACTATTGCTGAAGATTGGTTTAATGGAGAAATAATTAAAGATATCAGGCACAGCGTATTAGATGGTTCTTACGAGTACTGTGATAAAAAAGTGTGCCCTCATCTTAGCGAAATCGTTAACAATAAACAACCTACACACCCTTTGCCTATAATAACTAGAGCTGAATTCCAAGAACAATATCTAAAAGAAAAAGATCCTATAACATTTGTTGAGGAATTCAAAGAAGGACCAGAGGAAATATTGTTTGGTTTTGATCGCGCCTGCAATCTTAAATGTCCCAGTTGCCGTGATGATACAGTAATTAATCTCAAAGAGGAAGATCCATTACAAATTAAAAAAAGAAAGATTGCAGATATTATCACTGATAATTTTGCACACAATGCTAAAAAGTTAATGATAACAGGAAGCGGAGATCCTTTTTACAGCAGAGCATTTAGGAATTACTTGCAAGAATTTCCTATTGACAATTATCCTAACATGGAGATGATACACATAATTACGAATGGTAACTTACTCAATAAAAAAATGTGGGATAGTCTTAATGCCAAAGAGTTTATTCGCAGTATTGAATTTAGCGTAGACGCAGGAACACAACACACATACGAAACAGTAACTAGGTTAAATGGAGACTGGAATAAACTGTTACAAAACATATCGTTTGTTGCAACACAAGAACAAATTAACGATATTACCTTAAGCATGGTTGTAAGTGAATTAAACTACACGGAGATGCATACCTTTTGGCTAACTATGACAGATTTATTAAAAGATTTTCAGGGTAACCTAACGCTGAATTTTAGACGTATTGTGCATTGGCAACACAGCGCATATCGCCCAGAAGACATAAGAAACATTTCTGTATTTGATCGTGATCATCCGCAGCACGATAATTTTTTAACTGAAACAAACAAAATAAAAGATTTACCTTTTGTAAGTCATAACTTTCACGAGGTAATATAAACTATGCGACTACTGGCTCAAACTCACCCTAAACCTGAAAAACAAATTACATTTTTATATGATTATGCATTTCCTAACTACTATCTGCCTAATGCAACTAGTATGGATTTATTCATGTTAAATTATATGAACAGCCAGCACGATGACGCTCCCAGCCCGTTTACAATAAACAATCATGATGCTGTAAGCAAATTGTTTAATAATAGAAATTATAATATGGCTGCAAGCAATCACGGATCTACACTATCCGCTTCTTGCTTTGCAAGGATAATAACCATAAACTGTGACACAATGGCTAATCGTACAAAGTATCACCGTTATGTATACCCAATACATTTAACAGCGCATCTGGATCACTTTAATGGTAGGCCAGAGGGTGACAACAAGCTTAGTAAGTTTAAAGTAAATGGGGACTATTTCTATAAGTTTATGAGTGAACAAGCAATTCAAGATGTTCGCAGCGGCAAAGCAACATTATTACTTGATTACGGTTTAGAAAATTGGATACTTCGCACAGAATACGAACAAATACATGCGACACTAGACGCCGCTGGATTTCCAGCAGAAAACGTTGTGGTGTTTATTAATTCTTTGAATGCAGAAGATGTTTATAATGAATGGTTCCCAGATAATAAAAGATTACAAGTAGCAAATTTCCCCTATTTAATGATTGCGTCAAGCCAAACTTATTCCTCAGGAGAGAATTCAGTTACCGAAAAAAACTTATTAGCAAATAAAGACAACCTACGCACTTATCATTATTTGTTTAAAAGTCGTCGTCCTAGATTTCACCGCCAAGTCATTGGTTTGCATTTACTTAGTAAAGATAATTTAAAAAAAGGCAATTGGAGCTATTTAAGAGCAGGGGAGTTACCTGATCACACATTAAATTCTCTCAGGATACATTTTCCTGATATTGACTATATAAACATGGACTTAGTTGATTCATTTAACAGTATGCTTCCCAAAACACTGGTTGGCGAAGAAGACCTCACAGAACAAACTGTTCAAACTTGGAGAGACTCTGAGTTAAACATATACTCTAACAGCTATTTTTATATCTGCACTGAAACTGGTTTTGGCTGGGAAAGTTGGCATCAGAAAAGGGAGCACCATATCCTAACAGAAAAAGTGTGGAAACCCGTAGCTAATTTTCAACCATTTATTTTTTGCACTGTGCCAGGCACACTTGGACGATTGCGCGAGTTAGGATACCGCACATTTGATGGCTATATTGACGAAAGTTATGATCTAGAACCAGATTACAACAAAAGAATGCTTATGATATTAAAAGAAATAGACAAGTTATGTGCATTGCCACAAGAAGAAATACACAACTGGTATTGGTCCCAATGGGATATTTTGGTACACAACCAGCGTCATTTGATTGATCAATGCAAATTTGATAATGCTAACCTTCTTATAGAACCTTTAGTACGTAAATTACCAGCTAGGTGGATAAATGAATGAATTATAAATTACAAAAGTGGGACGAAGTAGCTACAAGCTACTTACAATCATTTGGGCAACAAGTTCCTGTTTACTCGCCTTCAGTATTTAGGGAATACAGAGGAGAAATTTTTACAACTTTCCACAGTCAAAAACATCCAGTACTAGAATACTTGACTAGCAATGTGAACATACACGCAAGATTTAGTAAAAGTTACAAAGGAGTTTTGCGAGGATTACATTACGACAACAAAACTTGGAAATTAGTTCAAGCAATAGTGGGTGATATGTACTTCGTAGTATTAGACGTTAGACCAGATAGCAGTACATATGGTTTGTGGGAAAGTTATATACTCAGTGAACACACCAGAGATCAAGTATTAGTTCCGCCAGGATTTGCTAACGGGTTTTTTGCTTTAACTGATTGCATGTTCCACTACAATTTATTTTATGAAGGAGAATATGTAGATGAAAATGCACAAGGCATTGTTAAGTGGAATGATAAAAATTTTAACATCAAATGGCCCACAAATAATCCTATTTTACAAACAAGGGATGAATCTTGACATACAATGAATGCCATGCTTTTGGATGCAGTTTTACTTTTGGAACCTCGTTAGAGCTAGAAAGCAGCAACTGGAATCGCATGGACAGATTCTCATCATTGGTTGCTGAACACTTAGGATGTAAGGAAGTAAATCATGGACTTCAAGGATGTTCGACGGCTGGTATCTTGGACAGTGTGTACAAATTTGCTAATACTCGCAGTAAGCAACAAGCAGCAGACAATCACAATACTTTATTAATTATACAAACCTCTATTCTTTCTAGGTTGCAAGTATCTAGCAGTAGCCATAATAATTATTATCAGGTAATGAACTCAGACCAACCTGAGCCATGGATTAAAGATTTTTATAACATGTATCTAGCATATTCCTATAATAATTTACTTGCATCTCAACAGTTAACTCAAAACATCACTGTGGTTGATGGTTATTTAAAGCATCAAGGATATTCGGTTATTTGGGTACCACTTGATTGGGATGTTAATTCACCAAAATCGAGTGATTTTGATCCCAGAATATCAATTGTAGACTTTGGCGATAAAGACCGACTTACTGATATGTTAGTGTTCGCTGACAGACACAGACTGCGTTTAGTAGATTTACCTGACGGTCCAAAAGATTACCACCTTTCCAAGAAAGGCCATCAAGAAGTAGCACAAAAGATAATTAATTGTATACAACGGGACAAGCCATGATCAAAAATTTATCTGCATATGAAAAAGTGCGTGACATCGATTACTCAGTACAAGATCTTAAAGACTTTGAGTTGGATATAGTTGAACACTGGGAAGCAGGCAAAATACATGGACCTGTACATCTTAGTCATGGGAACGAACAACAACTAATAGAAATATTCCAGTGTATAAGTAAACAAGATTGGGTGTTCAGTACATGGAGAAGTCACTACCATGCATTGCTAAAAGGAGTTCCGCCTGATCAGGTAAAATCAGATATATTAGCAGGAAACAGCATTACACTGTCTAATGTTGAACATAATTTTACTAGTAGTGCAATAGTAGGTGGGTGTTTAAGTATAGCATTAGGTTTAGCACTGGGGTTAAAAGAAACCGGCAGTAAAGATCGTGTTTGGTGCTTTATTGGTGACATGTGTTTTGAGAGTGGATTGTTTTATGAGACACACAAATATGCACGTAACTTTAATTTACCTTTACACTTTATAGTAGAAGATAACGGCGTAGCAACTAACACGCCAACTAAAGAAACCTGGAACGGAAAACGTGATATACCAGACGATGTAATTTATTACACATACGAATCAAAATATCCTCATTACGGTACGGGGAAATGGGTAATATTTTGAATGTAAAATTTGTTTATCAAAATTGGCATGATGGTTATCCTATTACTAATGGTTTGAATGCAGCGGCACTAAAAGAAGTGATACGCAGATGGGAAGAACCTTCGTGTAATGCGCAATCTCCAAATGATTTAGCTCACGAAGCCTGCCACGCAGTTGGACTAAATTTCCCCTACCATCTAAAATCACAATGGTGGAAGCAAGCCGGTATTGAAGAAGTGAGAGTCCAAGACATAGACCCTCAGAGCGATACTATATGGATATATCCTAACAACATAATGCGCGATTTCGGTGGTGTTGTGAGTGATTCCTACGATTTTTTTAGTGTATTATCTCCTGAATTGTTAGCATTTATGAGATCAGGAACAGTAAAAATTCTGTTCGACAACTCTCACGATCCCACAGTGAACCAGGCACACTGTGGCCAAAAGAGTATATCGTATAAGTTCGAACTTAATGGTATTAATCCTAACAACGTATTGTTTATAGCTGGCGACACCGACAGTGCGGTAGAAACTACAAAACATCTTAAGATGAAAATAATCCCGTTGGGTAAGTTTTATCCTTGGTGCGCCGCAAATACTTTTGTTGAGGCCTCTAAAGACAGCATTATAGATCCCATAGGCTTAAAGTCAGAGTATGTTACAGCAGCTGATTTGGATTCTAGTAAGATAAGAAAACACAAATTTTTAAGTTTTAATAGATCTTTACGCCCTCATAGACTTTGGCTTCTATGTAAAAGCATAGAACAAAACTGGTTAAAAGACAATTTATTTAGTTTTTTGTCAATGGCTGGTGGCCGGGAGGTAGCGCAGGATATATTACTCAATATAAATTCTGATTACGATATTGCATCCAAAATTCCAAACAGCGGCTTAAAGAATATTATAGACCGCGATTCGATGCCCTGGTTGCCCCCTATTGCTAAGTTTAGCCAAAAAGTGGTAGACGAAGCTAAAAAAATTATTCCGTTAGAATTAGATACACAATCAGTGCCCAGGGACAATCTGGGAGGGTTTAGTACTAGTAGTTGTAATAACAAACAATTTTACTCAGAAAGTTACTTTAATATCACTACAGAAACTGGACTTGATTATATGTTTCTTAGTGAAAAAACATTTAGACCTATTCAAAATTTACAACCATTTATTTTTATAGGACCAGCAGGTGCTTTAAAATATTTAAAAACTCAAGGCTTTAAAACTTTTGATTCAGTAATAGATGAATCCTACGATTTGGAAGCAGATCCCAGCATACGACTTACAATGATAGCAGAGCAAATAAACAAAATTAACAATATGGACATGCAAACTGTCCACGATATGTACTATAGTTTAACAGATATACTTATACATAATCAACAACACCTACTTACATTTTGCGGAGATTCTCCGTATATAGAAAGTATGGAATACATAAAAGGAATATATAGTGGAAATTAAATCAAAAAACATCATTGTTACAGGCGCAAACGGGCTTGTAGGCTTACCTGCTGTTGAAAAATGTTTAGCAGAAGGAGCAAGTAATGTTTATGCAGTGGATATTAATACTAACAAATTAGAACAATTAGGAAAACATCCTAATCTACACATAGTCAACTCAGACTTGACTTATCTAGATAAGTGTGAAGATCTTTTTAAAAATAAAGACATTAACATAGTATTACATATTGCAGGCATTAAAGGATCTCCTGCAAGGTCTTCAAAACAACCTTGCGACTTTTTGTTTCCGATGTTAATGTTTAATACAAATATGATTAAAGCAGCATTTGATGCAAAAGTGGACTGGTTTGTTTATCTATCTTCTGTAGGCGTGTACCAACCTAGCCAAATTATGTATGAAGATGATGTATGGGCAACAGTTCCATCTAAAAATGATTGGTATCCAGGCTGGACAAAGCGCATGGGTGAATTAACATTAGAATCTTTACAGGTACAATATGGATGGAACAATTGGACTGTTATTCGACCGTCAAACATTTACGGGGTTAACGATAACTTTGCTCAAGATGCAACAGTTATTAGTAGTAATATTTGGAAATTAAAAAATGTTCCAGGAAACATTGTGGCGTGGGGCGATGGATCCCCAAAACGAGACTTTGTATTTAGTGACGATGTTGCTCAAGCAAGCATTGATGCAGTAAAAAAAGAAGTAAATGATATTATTAACTTTGGATGCGGCAAAGCAGTAAGTATTAAAGAAACTATAGAAACTATAGTAGATGTTTACACAGAAATTTCAGGCGAAGAACGAAATATTGTTTGGGATGAAACAAAAATGAACGGAGATCCTATAAGATGTTTAAGTTCAGCTCGCCAAGAAAAATATGATATACTACCTAATACTTCTCTCAGAGATGGGATCAAAAAAACTATAACTACGTATTTTGATTTATAAGAAAATAGTTTTGCATTACCGAATTTTTTTGCTGTAAAAGACTGCCACGATAAATATTACACACAAACACAGAGACAAACATGGAACTTACAGACAAAATATTAATAACAGGTGCCAGCGGATTTATTGGCAGTAATATTCTTAAAAATCTTTACAGTAAAGGATATAGGAACATACGAACTACAAGTCTTTCAAGAGATTTAAGAAATGACTTTACTGGTTGCGAAACAATCGAACATCTTAAAGGTGATTTAAAAGAAGAACAGTTCTGTACTAGTGTAACCAAGGACTGTGATGTAGTTATAAATTGCGCTGCAAGCACGTCAAATGCACTGGACACCAAAGTCAATCCATTAATCCACGTAACCCCTAACATAATTATGAATGTTAATTTGCTAGAACAATCATGGAGAAACTCTGTGAGTAAATTTGTATTCATTAGTAGTAACACTGTATACCCCGAGATGGGTAACGAGTATTGCCACGAAGAAATAGACTGTATAGGAAGCAAGTTAATTCCTGTGTATGCAGCGGTTGGCGGAATGAAAAGATACTTTGAACAATTGTGTGATTACTTTAGCAATCAAATACACAATCCTATGCAATGTATTATAGTACGACCTAGTAATGCATTTGGGCCTAACGATAAGTTTGATTATGATAAATGTCATGTAACTCCTGCTAATATACGCAAGGTAGCAGACGGGTTGAATCCGATACCAATTTGGGGCGATGGTAAAGACATTAGAGACTTAATGTATGTAGAAGATATGTCAGACAGCATAGTTTTTCTAGCAGAAAATATTCACAAGTATGATATTGTAAATGTTTGTTACGGTAAGGGATATAGTATCAATGAAGTTCTAGCTGTCATGAAAGATATTGAAAATAATGATAATCCAGTGGACTATGTTAATAATAAAGCATTCATGATATCTGTGAGACTTTTAAGTAGCAAAAAACTTAACGATATGGGATGGAAGCCTAAGTATACTCTTCGCGAAGGTTTGGAAAAAACTTTAAACTGGTATAAGCAAAATACACATTTATTCGATCCGGACAGCAAACCATGAAAATTCTTATTACAGGTGGAGCAGGGTATTTGGGCTCCACAATGGCGGAATATCTCCTTGACTGTGGACATACAGTAACAGTTCTAGACAATTTAATGTACAAGCAGTTGAGTTTACTGCATTTATTTAAATGGGAAGGATTCAACTTTATAAAAGGTGATGTTAGAAATGTTAAACTGTTAAAAGAACTAGTAGGAATACATGATGTTATTATACCTCTTGCTGCTATAGTAGGGATGCCTGCATGTAATGCCGACCCTGAACTTGCTGTAGCTGTAAATCAAAAACACGTAGAAAACATTATTGCGTCAATGAACGACAACACCAAGATAATTATGCCTAACACTAACAGCCAATATGGAAGCAGTCAGGAAATTATTACAGAAGAAAGTGATTTTAATCCACTTAGTTTATATGCTGAAACTAAATGTGCTGCTGAGGATGCAGTAATTGCTGCTGGCGGAGTAGCATTGCGATTAGCAACAGTATTCGGAGTAAGTCCAAGAATGCGTCAAGATTTGCTGGTTAACGATTTTGTTTACAGATCTGTAGTGGACGGTTATCTGGTTTTATTTGAAAGCCACTACAAACGTAATTATATACATGTTCAAGATATAGCTAGAGTGTTTGCTTTTATGATCCAGAACTATGATGCTGCGAGTGGGCAAGCATTCAATGTAGGTCTAAGCAGTGCTAATTTAAGTAAACTTGAACTGGCAGAAAAAATCCATGAACACATACCTAATTTAGTTATATGCCAAGAAGAATTTAAAAAAGATTTCGACCAAAGAAATTATATTATTAGTAATGACAAAGTAGAAAGCCTAGGTTGGAAACCACAATTTGGATTAGACTTCGGTATAGCCCAATTAATAACTGCATATCAAATGGTGCAAACTTACAACAACAGGAGTTTTACGAATTTATGAAATCTAGAAAATACAATCACACACTAGGAGACCTAATAGATAGGTTATCAATTGTTCAACTTAAAGAAGTGTTTATACCAGAGTTTAAAAATGAATATGCAGATGAAATTAACGACATTGTGCATGACATACAGCTAATTTTAGATGAAGAAAATCCTAAACTTGATGCGAAAACCCTTAGAGCTATCATAGTATGTGCTCAAATGAATTTACATATTTGGCATAATGAGTCTAATTACCGACGAGGAATCAAGGAGGGTAATAATCTAGAACTAACGCATGGATTAAATGGTATTCGTAATACCAGTAAAAATGTAATACAAGAAGCAGTGGGCGGTAGAAAAGATTATAAAGTAGACTGCTTGGCAGCTGATTGGAAAGATTGGTCAGTTAGTTGGGATGAACAAACAGGAGATAGATAGGATGCTGTACAAGGACGAACTAAAAAATGCAATGACCTACATAGGCAAAAAACCTTTAAGTAAATTTATTGGGCAGCAAACGGTTTATCCTGGTAACGTTACAAGCGGCACTTTGGTAAATGTCCCTAGAGATAAATTATTAGAAGTGCCAGTGTTCGAAGAAGTACAAATGGGTATGAGTTTGGGTTATGCACTAACAGGAGGTACAGTAGTATCAATTTTTCCTAGATGGGACTTTTTGATAAGTGCTACTAACCAACTAGTCAATCATGCCGACAAATGGAAACTTTTAACTAATAAGGAAGTTAATTTGATAATTAGAGTGTGCAAAGGATCAAACACACCGCTTAATCCTGGGCTTCAACACCAAGGTGATTATTTTGATGAATTCCAATCAATGTGTAAAAACGTCAATTTCGTAAAATTAACTAAACCAGCTCAAATTTACAACAGTTATGCAGAAGCAACAGATCAAGGAGGTGTACATTTAATACTGGAGTACCCTGACTTATATGAAACAACCGATGAATAACAATACACGTTGGACTGAGAAAGCAATTGCATTTGCAGGATGCAGTTTTACCTGGGGACAAGGCCTTTATTATTATAGCGATTTAAGCACAGTGGTCCCAGTAGGCGAATATGATTATCAAGATAATCTTGTTACTGAGATACAAAAAAAGTATGTAATGAGAAATAATTATAGCTGGCATGTTGCAAACTATTTTAACAGTGTTCAACTAAACCAACTTAGGAACGGAGGGTCAAACTCCGATTGGATTAATTACTGGGGCGAAGATATATTGGGGGGTCCCAATCGGGAACATTATTACTATCCTGAGGAAATACACCTTTTTGTTGTCCAAATGACACAACCCCACAGAGACAATAACAGCCAATTATTTCCTTCAGATATGACCTATTTGGATGCATTAAACGATCCTAATCTACTTCCTGAAATAATGGAAATTCACGGCTTTAAAACAATACAAGAATTTACCAACGCTCATAATAAAATGGTTGTGGGAAATGTAAAAGCATTTTTACAAAAATTAGAAGCTCATGGAATACCTACTATGCTATATACCTGGCCAGCCGAGAATGTAAATCACATAATAAGTGATCCTTGGCTAGCTGAAAGATTTATGCGCATAACATATAATGGAATCACTTATGATTGTCAGTATGACTTGATGAACGATAATCCTCATCTAGTAATCAAGCACGACAAAAGTACGTTTGGTGAAAATTGCCCTACCGATCATCACCCTTCGTTAGAATGTCATAAAATAATAGCAGATAATGTAATACAACACATTACAACACACGATTTAATAAAGGAAAGAAATGAACGAGAGTTGGCAAGATCTTAAACATAATTTTTTTGAGCAGAAAGCCCGCCCTACTAGCAGAACGGATTAGCGTATGAAAATATTTGTTAATGGTACCTTTGATATTTTACATCCTGGACATATGGCATTATTTGAATACGCAAAATCGCTAGGTAAGGTGAGAGTAGCAATAGATTCTGATGCACGAATAAAGTTAATGAAGGGCGATAGTAGGCCTATTAACAGTGTGGAAGTTAGGAAACGCATGTTAGAATGCATAAGATATATTGATGAAGTTAGTGTTTTCGGCAGCGATCAAGAACTGATTGACACGGTAAAGACTTATGCACCTGATATAATGATAGTGGGTTCAGATTATAAACACAAAACAGTTATTGGAAGTGAACATGCAAAAAAATTGTTTTTCTTTGAAAGAGACGATAGATATTCTTCAACTAGCATCATCCAAAATATTAATAATAGGTGACGGCTGTAAAGATATCTACCACTACGGCGATGTAAATAAGATCAGCCAGGAAGCCCCTGTGCCTATTTTTAAGCAAGTAAAAACGGATTTTAAATTAGGCATGAGTTACAATGTGTGTAGAAATTTTAATGCTCTTGGATCAAACACAGTACTGCAAAGTTATGTTGCAGAGAATAAACATCGATACATAGATAGAAAAAGTAATCAGCAAGTATACAGAGTTGACGAATCTTTAGCAACACCTCGATCTGAATTTGATTGTAGTGGAGACTTTGATGCAGTAGTGATTAGCGATTATGACAAAGGCGCTTTAAGCTATGAAGATATCGAAGAGATAATTACATCCGCGAATGCACCAGTTTTTATTGATACAAAAAAATCTGATCTTGCAAGATTTAAGGATTGTATAGTAAAAATAAATGAGATAGAATACAATGATAGTGTTAGCTTGCCAGAGAATTTAATTGTTACTAGAGGCAGCAAAGACGTAATTGTTCTAGATCAAGGTAAAGTTACAAGTACGCATCCTGTTAATTCAGTAGAGTTATATGATACTACAGGAGCAGGAGATAGCTTTTTAGCCGCATTTGTGTTATACTATATAGCTACAGATCATTTAGTAGACTCAATAAACTTTGCTGTTAGAAGTAGCCAAATAAGTATAACTAAACGTGGGGTATATGCACCTACTCTGGAGGAAATATGTCAACTAGACTAAGTGGTGACGTGCAAAAAACATGGGGGTCAGAAACAATTTGGTGTTCTAACGATTTGTATTGTGGCAAAATGCTTAATTTTAACACAGGACATAGTTTCAGTATGCACTTCCACAAGGAAAAAGATGAGACATGGTATGTGCTTAGTGGTAAATTCCAGTTAACAACTATTAATACAACAAATGCTGAACAACTAGTTGAAACACTACACGCAGGAGATGTAAAACATATACCGCCTATGCTGCCTCATCAGTTACTGTGTTTAGAAGCTGGCACCGTTATTGAAGTTAGCACACCTGATAGCGTAGAAGACAACTACCGAATGTGGAGAGGACAACCATCATGAAATACATAATTGACATTGACGGAACTATATGTTATACCGATAAAAGTGAATATACTAAATCTAAGCCTATAAGTAGTAATATAGACCAAGTTAACAATTTGTATGACCAAGGACATGAGATTGTTTACTGGACTGCACGTGGAGGCAATAGCGGTATCGATCATTCCGAACTAACATTAAAGCAATTGAGTGATTGGGGATGTAAATATCACTCAGTGATGTTTAACAAACCTACTTACGATGTGTGGGTTGACGACAAAGCTTCTTGGATTTTTTCTGAAACACCAAAGGCGCAGTTTAGTGACGAATTAAAAGAAAGATTAAAAAAATTAAGAGAACGGGATCCGTTTATATACAGATGAATAGAATATTAGGTATTAGCAGTATGTTCCATGATGCAGCAGTATGCGTTATAGAAGATGGAGAAATATTGTTTGCGAGTCATGCTGAACGTTATAGTAAAGAAAAGAATGATCCTTTTCTTAACGAACAACTAATGACTGAAGCTCTCAGTTATGGTCTACCTGATGTCATAGTGCTGCATGAAAAAACTTGGGCAAAGCGTTTGAGGAATATTGCTGGCAGACAATGGAGCGGATTGCGTGAACCTAGTGCAGAATCTTTTATTAAAACAAGCATGCCGTTTTTAAATGATGTACCAATTAAAAGCTATTGGCATCACGAAACACACGCAGCAGCTGGTGTACTAACAAGCAATTTAGATAGTGCTGCTGTTATGGTTATTGACGCTATTGGAGAATTTGATACTGCTAGTATATGGCATTGGAAAGATAATAAATTAACAAAGAAACACAGTATAAAATTCCCTCACAGCTTAGGGTTGTTTTATAGCGCAGTAACACATTTTGTCGGATTAAAACCCATGGAGGATGAATACATTCTAATGGGAATGGCAGCATATGGGAATGATGTTGTTGCTGCTGATATCGAAAGTGCAATGACAGATGTTTACTTTAATAATAAACAAGGCCCTATTAAATTTAGAGAAAATTTACAACGTGGGTTACCACATAAAAGCCATTTTAATCAATATGATAATATGGACATAGCATTAGCTGCACAAAACATTACAGAAAAACACATACTGGACTATGCTAACATAGCAAAAAATATAACTGGAGAAAACAATCTAGTATTTATGGGAGGTGTTGCTCTTAACTGTGTTGCTAACAGTCGACTGTGTTCTTTGTTTGAAAATGTACACATAATGCCTAATCCTGGTGATGCAGGTAGTGCATTAGGTGCCGCAGCATTAGAATATTTTAATCAAACTGGAAATAAAGTAAACTGGAAAAGCCCTTACTTAGGAACAAACATACCAGGAAAGTATCCTGTGAATAAAGCAATGGGTGCACTAACATCAAATAAAATTTTTGGTATAGCAAACGGCCGGGCGGAGTTTGGACCAAGAGCGTTAGGTAATCGCAGTTTGATGGCAGATCCCAGAGGAGAACAAATTAAACAAAGAGTTAACGTAATTAAGAAGCGCCAACAATTTCGCCCTTTTGCTCCTGTTGTTTTAGAACAATACGCTAATAAATATTTTGATATGCCAGTAGCATCAAGTCCTTATATGCAATTTGTTGCTAAATGTAAATTCCCTAATATGTATCCTGCTATTGTTCATGCAGACGGTTCAAGCCGTGTGCAGACAGTTAACAAGTCCCAACATCCTGGATTGTACCAACTGCTAATGGAATTTTACTCTTCAACAGGATGCCCTATGTTGCTGAACACTAGTTTAAATATTAAAGGACAGCCAATAATTAACGACGAGGATGACGCTAAAGCATGGACATTACAATATGGTAGGCCTGTATTTACACATGATTAAGATACCGCTTAATAAATATTCCTATGTTTGATATATATTATACTGGTACAAATTCCTTACTGCATAGCACATATCCCTTTGCAAAAAAATACACGGAAGATGCTAATCCATTGACAAAAATGTATTGGCTAGTAGACTCTGACATAGAAATTGTTGATCATAGTATTTTTGAATACCGTCCTCCTGCACATCAGGAACAATATGAACATATCTGGAAATGGAATAGTAAAAATTACGGCGGTGTACGGCTGCTACCTAAAAAATCTCCTAAAGGTGTTGTAGAGATAAACAAAGTTGTATGTAAAAAAACTATTAGGATACTTTTTGATTGTGATGATCCAGACGAATATTTTGAGAATAATACAGCAGAGTACGTATGGTGTGTAGATTCTAGATATAAGTTGCCAGAAGGTGGTTTAGAATGGGCACCTGATAACACTGAACTTCCTTATATACATAATTTCCATTTAAAAAATCAACTTCAAGACTATTATCCTGAAGATGAAGGTGGGGTGACGCTGTATCCTAGAGACTGGAAAAAGCTGACAAAAAAATATCACGGGATTATGCATTTGGATAGCAGATTGTATCCTGTAATGTATGTTAGTGATCCTTCAGATTACTCGCAACGTAATATATACAATCATGATTATGTGTGGTTAATAGACAAAAACTATAAGATAAATGAAGAAACCCTTCAATGGACTCCTAGTGTGGGAGAGCCTGAACAGTACATACATAATTTTCGAATGCCACAACAACTAAAAGAAAAATATCCACGAGCAATGGGAGGCATTTACTTAGTACCTAAAAACTGGATGGATGCTCAGATAAAAATACACAAAGGTTGCCATGTTGAAAATGAGGAATATGATACATTTTTCACTAATAAACCGTTTAATGCAAGTACATATGAATTCTATGCAAACCGTAGCCTAACCGATTGGTTTTGGATTGTTGACTTAGAATACAATTTTAACGGTAAACTAAGCTTTGTTCCTGACAAACACGATGGTAAAGTAACCCACGTTTTTCACTTTCCTGGGCAATTGCCTGCCCGCTATCCAGACAACGTAGCTGACCTTCCTCCTGACGATACTCGTAATGGCGGAATAAGATTAGTACACAAACAATTTGATATAACTAAAAACAAAGTGTGCAGAGATATATTACCTATAATTTATGACGTATTTTTTGTACATCACACAGAATTAAATAATTACACCAAGTATGAAAAACTATCTAATACAAGTATGTTTTATCTGGTAGACGAGGAGTTAGTGTTCGACATTGACTCACTGAATTATGTTCCTGAACCTTGGGCGTATCAATACGTACACACATGGCATTTACCTCCTCAGCTGGAATATAGATATGATAACGAAGGAGTTGGTCCCATAAAACTTGTACCAAATACTTTTGTTAATGATGGTCACTATAAGTTAATTGAAGGAGATTTGTTTATTGGTAACTATGAAAATCTATCTAAAATTACATATCCGGTAATCAGGTCAAAAACCGTGTCAGATTTATTTGATATAGATGAGGATATACCTGGGCTATGTTGGCTTGTTGACGATAATTATATTATAGATAATGATAAGTTAAGCAAGATATGGAATCCTTCTAGCGATACTATTAACTATATACACAACTTTAAACTTGCTAATCAGTTAACTGAACTGTATCCAGATGAGATGGGGGGTATATACTGGCTTCCCGATAACTGGAGAGAATTAAAAAATACAAAAAATACATTAGTAATACACGGATCGCAAGCTTGGCAAGAAACTAATATTGATGCCGAATTCCCAATATTTTATAACGAAGAAGAAGCTAATAATAAGTGTAAAGATGAAAGATTCTACTGGTTAATTGACCCTGATGTAACAGTAGTAGACGACTTTGATTTTAATTTCCAACCAGAATTCTGGGATCATGATAAAACACATATTTGGCAAAAATGTAATCCAGTGACTAATTCAGTTTTTGATTACGGGGGTATACAATTAGTAAGTCGACATGCCGACAAAAAGAAACGACCAAAACATATACTAGAACCTGGCTGTTACCAGAAACAGATTCCTATTCACACTTTAACAAATGAAACTTCACTAGCAAAGCAAATGTTTGACTTTAGTGTCCAAGCAAAAAATAACGGATTTAAGATGTTTTGGGTATTAGATAGTAGTGTTGTATTACATGACGAATGGGACTTTAGTTATTACCCATCGCAATGGGAGCAAAACTTTGTGCATGTTTTTCAAAATACTAATGGTGAGTATCGAGATGTGCGGTTAGTTCCGACTAATTTTATAGAAGATAATGCTGATTTAACACTAAGTGATTTTACATACAATAATCTAGAAAACTTAAAATATATAGATATTATTGCTACTACGATACGAGAATGGCCAGTGATAAAGTTAAACGTAATTAATGTAGAGATTTTCTTGCAAGAGTTGCAGTCATACAGAAACCAAGGAATTTCTTATGTATGGACTGTTTCTTCCTATGTTGATGTAAATGAACAGTTAATAAAAGATAGTTTCCAGCCAGCAGGAGTAGATAACGCAAAAATTCATATATTCCAAGATTTTTCTCCTCATACAGGTCGTTTACACAGTTATGGTAGGGTTATGCTGTGGCCAACAGATGGAAATTACAGCAATCTTACTAGCAAACAAATCGAAACAGCAAGTATAAAAGATAAAAAATACGTTAAAGAAGTTGGATCTACATATAAAAAGTTTGATGTTGCCTTAATTACTTACCGTAACGAGAACGCTGATGAAAGATTTGCAAAGCTAAAAGAAAAAGCACCACACGCAATACATATAAAAGATGTTAAAGGTATTTTTGAAGCACATAAAGCAGCAGCAGGCCAGTCCACTACGGAGATGTTGTGGGTAGTAGACGGCGATGCTGAGATAGTAGATGACTTTAATTTTGATTACATACCAGATATATATGATACTAACACTGTACACGTCTATACCACTATTAACCCAATCACAGGTGACAAATACGGCTATGGCGGAGTAAAACTATTTAATAGAAATCAAATTATGAAAGTTGATAATTGGGGATTAGATTTTACCACAGGCCTCAGCAAAGATTTTAAATTAATGGACGAAGTAAGTAATATCACTGCTTTTAATACCAGTCCATTAAGCACATGGCGTAGTGCATTTAGAGAAGTAGTAAAATTAACATTAAAGGGCGACAATGAAAGCTTCCAGCGTTTGTTTATATGGTCTGAACCTGAGATAGAAGATGCAGATTATATACAATATGCAAAAGACGGGGCAGAGCAGGGTTATAATTTTGTAATAGAAAATTCAAACAAACCTGAAAAACTACAGATAATAAACGATTTTGATGAATTAGAAAAGATGTTTAATGCCAAATATGAAACTTAATACCTGGTCCGAAGTAGAAAAATTTACTGATAAAAATCTAAGAATATCACCCACCTATCTTTCAGAAGTTGGAACAGGAAAGTATCCTTGTGAAGCTTTTAGTTTGGGCCAGCTTGCAAGTAAAGCGTGGCTAATACGTTGTATTAATCAATATGTTAATCCTTTACAAGCTAATGTAACCGTTGCTATTTTAGGCAGCTGGATAGGTGTATTAGTAGAATTTTTACATCAAAGTTTTCTTATTGATCGAATCTATGGCATAGATCTAGACGAATTCAGTATAAAATTAAGCGAGGAACTTAATAAAAAACATGTCAACAATTCATGGAAATATAAAGGTGTAGTAGCAGATGTTTTGACACTGTCTACAAACAATATGGAATTTCTTACTGATAACGAATTAATAAATGTTAAACCTGAATGGATTATAAACGCCAGTTGCGAACATATGGGCTCTCAATGGTTTAATACTGCGGATTCAGATCAGTTAATTATTATGCAAACAAATAACTATCATAGATGGCATGAGCACACAAACACTGTGGACAGTATAACAGACATGCAAGATAAATATCCATTATCTAATACCTTATATGCAGGAGAATTAGATATGCCATTATACACTAGGTACATGCAAATAGGATATAAGTAATGGGTGATAACGTCGACAAAGCCCAAGCAATATTAGAAGGCCGTTGTGAGGAATGTGGATGGAAGGATGCACATAATGTGAGTTGTTCTAAAAATGCTATGCCAATTCAGTTAGAGCTAAATTTTGGGTGTATAACCCCTTAGATCCCACTAAAGTATAAATTAACAGCATCCTGTTTGTGCTTAAAGTAAACAACCGTCTCTTCCATTAAGCCATCATACGCTATTGCGGTGTTTTCTTGCTCTATTTGCAATTGCCTATACCTACGTTTAAGTCGGTCATTACGTTTACGAGTAGTTATATTGTACTCTTTATAATTCCATGTAATACTAACAAACGCTTCCCAAGGACCAGGCGCAGTATAAGGATGCAATTGTAATGTTGCTATGTTATTATTATGGTTGTGCATCGTTCTCAGCAAAAATATTATCTAGTATTGAGGCAGCTTCATAACGTATAAACGTATCCGCATCAGCAATGTCTAATAAGATTTCTATTTTTGTGATATTGTTTGGAACTCCAATCTGTGATAAAATTTTATCTATTTCAGGCAGTAGAATATCGTTTCCTAATGCACCCTGATTAACTTTATATTTTTCACCTGTTGTTAAAGTTACAAAGATACTGTCCAACAACTCTAGTGGTATTGATTGCTGATTATCATGTCCTGTGTTTAAAAACTCGTGCAATACAGACGTTGGATTTGATTTGCCTTTACTTAAAATAACAATATCGGGACCTTGTTGTTTATTTGACATAAAACTACTCCTAGCTATATTATTATTTAGCTAAGAGTAGTTTTTTTAGGACGTCCTGGACCTTTCTTTGGAACAAGCTCGGGATTTAATTCGTATGCTTGATTTATTTTTGCTTCTGCGTCCGCTAACATTGCTTCAGCATCTTCTTTCATTAACTGTGCTTGTACTAACAATCCTTCTGCAATATTACTATCGTCGATAGTTTCTACTTCCTGATTTGCTGTAGTTCCCTCAATGTCAGCAGTAGTGACACGAGTTTGTTGATCTTCTGGAAGGATTCGGTTAGTTTTATGATTTTCTGATCGAGATTCTATCTTCCTAATTTCAGCATTAACTTCTGACAACATGATAGTTTGAGTAGGAGTAGGTTTTAGTACTACTTGCGCTACTGGTACTTTTTTAATTTGTTTGTTATTATGCAACGAGTTTAATGCATTGTTACCATCAGTAAATGTTTTCCTTGCTAGTACTTGACTGATGTCATTAGCCTCTTGACCTTCTGCACTTTGCACAAACATCATTAAGTCATCATGTGTTCTAGGATCAAGCTGGCCAGATTCTACTATTAAACAATTTTCTGGTTCGTTTGGAACTTCTCTATATAGCACAATACAAGGTCTATCTCCATATGCGCCCATGTGTTTCAAAACAGTCATACTATTCTCCCTTAGCTTCTTGCGCTGCTGCTGCTTCTTGCGCTGCTGCTGCTTCTTGCGCTGCTGCTGCTTCTTGCGCTGCTGCTACCCCCTCTAAAAATGCTCCTAGTTTGTCTCTAACTGCACCAATCTGAGTGAGTTCTGGACCTTTAAAAGCTCCTCTTTCAGCAGACAAGTCGACAATTTGTAATAACGATTGTAAATCGTTTAAGTTGATACTTTCTCCAGTAGCTGGTGTAGGTGTTCCCTGTTGTAGTTGTTCGGACATTATTGTTCCTCCTATGTTACTAGTGATATTTACTTTCTTTTATGACTTCAGGTCGTATTTTATGGCATAAATTAACAGTATTCTCTTTATCAATAACATTTTCAAAATAGATATAAGAATATCCAGTAGGGTCTACACGTACATGGTAAAAGCCTGTACTGTACTCATCCACAAAGTCTAATACTTCGTCCAGCATATCCTTTGTAAGGGTAATACGGTTACGAATTAGCGTAACAGCTAATTCGGTACCTGCCAACATAACAAACTCTGCCATATCAAGTTTCATGATTCTCTCTCATAATGTACACTAGTACCAAAAGGTGCTTCAGGAGATTGCCCGTTATAGCCACCGTGTACAATAAACAGTGTCTCACAATAGTTTTCATCTCCCCAACTGTTCCAAGGGTATCCGTCAGTGAACATCACAAACAGTTTAGGATTGATACCCTGATCTTTCATGTAGTCCCAACAGCACATAAAGTCCGTACCGCCACCGCCCATAGATTCATATTCTAAAAATTCATCTATGTTATTTTCGTCAAAATCCTGAGGATTGTGTACCTCAGTATCAAAACAAAACAAATGTATATTGAAGTTGGTATACTGATCCATGCAGCCTTGTGTCTCTGACAATATGTCTTGTAGCATATCCTGAGACATACTACCTGAAGTATCAATTGCAATTGCAATATCAATACTTTCATCATAGTCCATGCTGGGCAAGTAAAAGCCTGCATCAACTCCCTTACGGCTAGGACGTCTATACGTGTAGTCGCTCTTTACAGTGCTTTGTATTTTAGTAGGTAACATATCGCGCCAATTTAATTGAGGAGAAAGAAACTCGTTAATGAGCCTCCGAACACCACTGGGTAAATTGCCAGCATCCTGGCCACGTGCACTTTGCAATACAGTACTCTGTACTTCCTGACTGATTTGCTCTTTCTCTTCTTGGGTGTACCGAATAGGACCATTGGTACCATCATTGTTTCCAGTACCAGGAGCATCATCTTCCTCTCCAGCATCATTACCATCTAGATGCATATCAAAAGGTGAGTATTGTATTACTCTGCCATTCTCTTCTGCATCTGTGATCATCTCGTCATATAGTTCTTCTGACGTCTTACCACGAGCCTGATGATCGTATATAATTTGTATACTTTCAATCTTTTTACCAATTCGAGCTTCAACCAAATCGCTATTTACAATCTTGTCGTTGGCAATGTTCCAGATGTCAGCTTGTCTTGTGGTGTTGTTAACGTAATCCACATACTGCTCATCTGTATCAAAATCCTTTCGATTCTTAGTGATCTCCCAGTCACGATTGCGTCTCCCCATATGATCATATACACAATGTAATACTTCGTGACCAAAGCCAAACTCGTTTTCCCCTTCGTGTTCGTTAAACATTGCAACTAAATTACGATTGTAGTAAAAGTTCTTGCCGTCTGTTGCAAGGGTAGGACACCAGCTTGTAGCATCTACTAGGTTAAGTCTGGTTGCTTGGTTGCCAAAGAACGGAGCACTCATTAAGAGTTTCACACGAGCTTTAATTAGGATATCTCGAATTTCTTCGCTAGATAAATCAGTTTCTGGGATATGAAAGCTGGGTTTTTTCTGGGCAGTAGTATCTTTAGTACTCATATAAACTCCTAATTTCTTAACCTACTCTTATATTATAGCAGATTTCACAGTATTGTCAAGCTCTAAGTGTTTGATTTAAAAGAGGAAATTAGTGCCCGGGCTGTAGGTAGGAGTAGGGAGTGTGTAGATTGCCCGGGCACCAATTAAACTATACGATATACTTGGTATATCGCTCCGAAAAGACCTTGTATAAGTCTTTGTCAAGATCAGTTCGGATGTTGAACCGAATTTTGTAATCCTTCATAATGGTCTTGAAGAACAGGATTACTTGTTCGGGTTGAAAATTACTGTACGCAAATCGTACAGTGTTATTAAAGAACTTCTTAAAGTCGCCCTTGATGCCATCTCGCTTGTAAATATTGTGGATTTCATAACTCAGTCCAACTACTAAGCTGGTCATTGCACTTACTTCGTTCTTAAGCTCTTTATCAATTGTAGTTACAGAACCGTCCAAGATGCTTTCTGGATTAGGTAAACGTCCTGCTGAACGTCTATGTTCCATAAACTTAGCAGCCATACCATCGCCTACTGAGCCAGCAATCTCTGCCTTACGCTCGTAATCAGGTGCAGCATCAAAGTCAGGATGCCACAAAGCGTCTGATACATCTACCCAACTACGTGGTGACGCCCATGCTTCGCTAGCACTCTTGGGGTCAAATGCAAACAAATCCTGTTTTGCAAAACTTAGATAACCAACTACATCAGGATGCACTTCTTGATGGATGGCCCAGTCTTTCCAGTCTTCAAAGTCTACTACTAACTCAACATGTCGGAAACGATTAGCAAGGGGAGCAGGCATACGATATGTAACACCTCTATCGCCCTGCCGGTTACCAGCCGCAACAATAACGACATTGTCTGGGAGGACATACTGACCAATACGACGATTCAGTATCAGCTGGTAACCGGCGGCTTGCACTGCTGGAGGTGCACTATTAAGTTCGTCTAAAAATAACACCACATTGTCATACTCTGAAGCTACTTCTGCGCTGGGCAGATCTGCTGGAGGGCTCCACTCCATAGTATTAGTGGACTCGTTTCTCCAAGCATAACCACGCAGGTCAGTTGGATCCATTAGTGCCAAACGGCAATCAATCAGTAGATTGTTACCAGGCATCACATCGTAGCAAATCTGGCTAACGATGTCTGACTTACCAATACCGGGAGGACCCCAGATGAACACTGGCTTTGGTTTGCGGGGATTTGTCATAGCACGATGAATAACGCCTACTGCTTGACTGGGTTTAACTGTAAGATCCATAAACTACTCCTAATTTTTTAACCTACAATATAATTATAGCACCTATTTGCTATTTGTCAACCTTTTTACATAGTCCAATAACGTTCTGTGAAAGGATCAGCACTGCTGCCTATTTGGTTAATGCTCATTGATAGCGTGATTTCTTTACCAGTACCTGGTGCAATACCAGTACGAGTAACCTGGCGCTCAATATTAGCCAAATAATGTTCAGATTCAGCAATACCGTAAATGAACTGAGGATCAGTGTCTATACTGTAAGTAGACAGATTTTCATGAGCCTTCTTGCTCATTCTAGTTAGAGCAGCCTTCGCAGCACCTAGGGACTTATAACACGTTGTCTCACGGTAAGAATTACTGCTTCGGGCTTTAACAATTGCGGTGGTCTTTAAATCGTATATTACAAACATATTTTCTACTCTTTTTATTAATGTATGCGTATATTATAGCAGGAATACAGGATTTGTCAAGCTGTAAGTTATTGATTTATATAGACCAAAAAAAAGGTTAAAAAAAGCGGGCAATTGCCCGCTTTCTGGGACGGCCTTCAGCTTATACTAAGCCTGCTGCCAATGCTTTGAAACCAGCAGCAACAACTGCGCGGCTTGGGTTACCAAGACGATAAAAAGTCTTAGTACGGCCCTTTGTGTCAGTCTTTTTGTTTGCGTAGATAGCAAACCCTTTCATACGAAGAGCTGATACAGTTGACCGTGCATTACCTACACCAAATCGAGCTTCGATTTGAGCAGCAGTGAGACCACGATTGTTAGCTTTGAGAGCCTCGAGTACACGAGCTTCTTTAGTTACAACTGTTGAATTAGTCATTAATGACTCCTTTACTTAGGTTTAATTGTGCTGTGCTTTATTGCGCAACATGTATTAATTATAGCAGGTCTTAGCTCTTTGTCAAGCGTTTTTTCATGTTTTCTGTAATTTTTTTCATATTTTTTATGATAAATTGCGCAGATTCTGGATTATCAGCAACTAGGATTTGTAGTTCAAAGCATAGTTCTGCTAATTCATCTAACTGAGACTCGTTGCCAAACTGAGGTAAGTTGTCCCAGAATGATTCAGAATCCCAGTTCAATACATCCCCATTTTCGTCAAAGGATATTGTAAGATTATTTAGGTCGTATGAAAGTTCTGCTAACCAATCTGTGTTTTGGTTCTTATTTGATTTCTTTGGAAATTCTATGATATTTCCAGTTTTTTTCTCAGTCATTACGTTTCTCCCTAAATATTTTCATGATCTTATGATTGGTATGGATTTAATAATATGTCTAATTGCTCATACTCTCTTGGTCCAAACAGCGTTCTTTCCAGGATATGATTAGCAACCGTATCTACATTCATTCTTTTTGTGTCATAACTTCCCGATTTATCAGGATCACTTCTAGCAGTTGCTATTCTTGTTAGTGTGTAGTGACTTAATCTACATTTTCTACGAGGAAGAACAGTAAATGAATCAAATATGCAGTTTTTGTATGCCTCCCAAAGCCTAATATTTGTTCTCATATCTTCTTTAGGCATACTATTCTCCGCCATTTTCTCCGTCATTATATCTATAATAAACTGATATTTTAATGCACTGTTAACAACAATAATATGTTTGTCCGGAAGTTCTCTCCATTTAGAATATAGTTCGGTTAATAATTTGCTTTGCCCCATAGGTCCAGTCATTATAAACGCATCAAGGTCGTTTTCTAAAACATTCTCAACACAATTTAAATGAGCTTCAGTGTCGTACCGAAATGTGTAACCTGTTGCTCTAGAGTAACCATATAGTGTATGCTGGTTATCCTTATGTAGTTGGTTGCATAGAGCTGTTCCTAGTCCACCAGTGTGACCAGTAATTCCAATTTTCATTGTATGTATTCCTCCCAACTTGGATGTTTAACTGTGAAAGGCATCTTCTTCCTGTTACTTGCTAGTTCAAAGTAGGTGGGTTGATATGGCTTTCTTATAGGTTTAATAATTTTGTGCCCTTTGTGACTATTGCATTTAGCACATGCTGTAACAATATTAGTCCATGTTGTTTTACCGTGATGCTTTATAGGTATAACATGATCTAGTGTACCGTTAACCCTGGTTACATCTGTTTCGCAGTACTGGCACACAAACATGTCGCGTAATAATACACAATATTTGCTGAACCTAGGTGCTCTGTTTTGGTTGACATACTGCTTAACCATTATCACAGCAGGCACTTGTGTTTCCCATGTGGGGGAACTTACAATCCAATCGTCATACCATTCTAGTACGTTAACTCTATCTAACCAAACATACTTGATTGCATCTTGCCAACTAACTGCACTTAATGGCAAAAAACTTATAGGTTGTGCGTCACTATTAAGTATTAAAGTGTCCATGTTATAAATATTCCGCAAATTCGTTTATATTTTTACCATTAAGCTGATACCAGGCAGCATCGTCCTCAGAGTAAAAAGTCGCATATCTCATACTTATATAATACGGCCATAACATCTTTTTGTCAAGTACTATTATTGCTTTGTTGCTAATTTCTTGTATAACTGGATACGAATTAAATGCAAAGTGTTTGCATAGTACTGCATTACCATTAAATGTTAATCGTAATCCTTGGTGATGTCCATGACTAAATCTGTAGTTTTTAAATAAAAATGATAACGCTTTAGATTTACTTACTTCTTCGTCAAACAGGGTGTTGACATCGTTATATACTGTATAGAGTATGTGTTCATGCAAACTTTTATACGTCATGTTCCTCTACAACTTCACCCTGAGTAAGTTTAATTACACAAAACTTGTCTGTATTAAAAATTTTGTTTAATCTATCTCTTAAATTAAACGCATGTCCAGGATTACTAAAAGAAACTTTTTTATATTTAGGTCCAGGATAATTTACTAGTGTATTTTGTGTTCTTAAATTAACAGGATTCCCGTCAAAGAATACACTAAAAATTGCTTCTGCACTTAGCACTTGTTCTGATTTATATGTATGTTTGTTAACTGCTTCTAGTAATATGTGTGGTTTAGGTCTACTCATACAGGTATTTATCAAAAAACATGTTTTAACGATTAGCAGTATATGTAAACTCCATATCGTTTAAACTAACACCATTTTCACAACTATTGCACATCTCAAAACATGTGTAAGGTTCCGGCGCTATTTCTTCATATGATTCTAGTATTAGGTTTCCCAGTACATGTTCTAAGTTATAATCCATACAACATAATACAACATCCCCATTAGGCAAACATACGTTATGATATAGTCCTTCTGGACAATTACAAGTAGTTGGACTTTCAGGAGGATGGCTAGCCCAGTAAAATATTTCGGGAAGCAATTCTGGCTTTAGTAAACGTTCTTTTTCCAAATTTCCTGCTCTCGAATACATTTTACTTGCACTAAATCCGTTCCAGAGATGGCTGAATTCATCTAATACTTCTCCCATGCACATTACATCAAAATTTTGTACTCTGTGCTCGTTTTCTTTAATATGCTGTAAAAGTTTACGATATCTATCAGTTATAGGATGCTTTGCTCTTTTTTCTTTGTCAGGCAAATGTAGCATGAATCCACCGTTCGGATTTCCAGCAAAAGGTATATGTGCTATTTTCTCAAAATCCTCAACGCTCATACCTATGCCTGTGGTAAAAACACTTACAGGATGCCCGGTTTCGTGTGCATAAACAATCATATCAGCACAGTGGTTGTTTACAAATGGTTCTGTAAACCCTGCAAATGTAACTCTAAGCTCAAGTGGTAATTTATCAACCATGTGTTTAAAGCTATCAAGAGATAACATAGTTAAGTCACTGTATGCTTTAGTTAATACACGCTGCGGGCAAAATACACAATCAACAGGACAACCTTTTAACGGTATATTTGTTGTAAATTCCATAGTAGGGAAATCTGTAGTTTTCCAAGGATGTGTTGTAAATTTTTTGTGTTTTACCACAGTGTTTACTTTTTTTGGTATAACTTCAACGGTTTTAATTAAGTTAATCATTATGTTAATTTCTGAGCATTCCTATATACTTTATTTAACTGTTTTAATCTCTGTTTAGCGTCAAAGGCAGTTTTAAAAGGACCTTCGTAACCATATTTCTCAAGTGTGGCTAGTTTGGGCCCGTGTGCATGCTTCCACCCTTTTTCAAAGTTAATTGTGTAAAAACCAGCAGCATAGTATACATCGCTATCTAAAATCTTTGTGTATAAAGGTAAATCATGCCGATAGTCTGGATTAGACTCTTCTAAGGCAAATGGTTCTGTATAATCTACTTGATGCCCTTTAACAAAAAACTTATCTGGTTTTTGTATAGGTTTTTTTATTTGTACCTCAAACATCTCTACATTACCAAAATGCTTAATTACTGCAGACTTGTCTGTAAAATGAAGTAGTTCTTTACCAGTTATAAAAGTAAAATGGTCTTGTACATCTTTATTTAATATGCCCATTCTGTTTTCACCTTGATGAACTAACCAAGCAACGTCTGATACCTGCTGTAACATTATCTCTTTAAAGTACGACATGTGTTTTTTCCTATTTTGTATCCCCAAACCTTCTAGGTCGGGTAAATTCTTGTTGTATTGCTTCGTGCGCACTATTGCCTTCAGCTGCTTTGCGTATATTGTAATATTTTTCTCGTTTAGTGTCTATCCAGGGAGGTACATTACTATCTGGATCTCCCATAAACGGTCTTCTATATACTTGCTCATCTACTCTTTCGTAAACCCATTTAATATCAGGCTGGCCATTTTCTAAAATCCAAGCAGCTTTGTCTGTATCTGTCCACTCTATCATAGTTTAAATGCCAATACCATTAGTATACACAATAAAAGTATATTTGTAAAGAAGATTTCTATTGCAAGAATAGTATGATACCAAACCCAGCGGGACTCATATATCTTGTTTACTTCTGGGTGACTGCCTTTTTCTATAATAGCTTTATCCAGTATATTATCTTCAACTGGACGTTCGAAGAATTTAATTATTTTTGCTAACATTGTCTAATTGTTCCTTCTAGTTCTATCTTTTCTGAGGACATACAATCCATTATTTAACTCCTGCGTTTAATAACGTAGCAAACTCTGTAGGTTGATCACTAAGTCTCTTTAAATCCCACTTAGCACAAAACTTCATAAAGTGTATGCCTACGTTCTGTACTTTTTCTTTATTTACTGCCTCAGCAATTACCGCATTGCATGCCTGCTTAACTTCTTCTGGTTGCATGGTTAAATCAATTAATGTACGGTTACGTTCATAGTCATCTCGAACACGATGCTCTATATCTTCATGGTCTGTCCAGCGTTGTAGCATAAAGTTATTGTAATTAAAGCCACCAGTGTTTCGATCTGCAAACGCTTCCGAAATACCAGTTTTATTTTTACTGCCCTTAGTACGTGCGCCTGGGTAAGCAGCAAACACATTGTCTGCACTATCACCACGAACACATTTTTCAAACAGAATCCATTCAGGATCAGGCAGTACTTTATCTTTACCAGTCTTCTTATCAACTATACGCTTACCACTCTTAGCATCAACAAATCCTTCTAGACTAACAATTGTATCCTGTGTGCCGTTATATTGCTTGACATTGGGCGCCATTAGCTGATGGAAATCACTATCTGTACTTACAATAACATGTTGATCATCTGGATGCTTTTGTATCCAGGTAGCAATTAGGTCGTCAGCCTCAGCATTACCACACTGGATAACACTAGAGTTTGTCTTTTCAGTAAAGAACTTGATCATGTCATTATAAGCTTCAAAGAACAATTCGTCATCTTCTTGTTCCCTGACTGATCTTTTAGCTGCTAACACTTTACGATTGGCTTTGTAAGGGGGGTAAAAGTCTTTACGCCATGAACGACCTTCTAAACAAAACACAACATGACTGCCGTTAAAATCCTTCCAGGCCTTCTTAATGCTGTTAAACATAATGTGCATTGCCATGCCAATCTTCATGTCAATGTCCTTACCACCACCCACATGCTTTGCTCTGAAAAACATGTTCAAACTGTCTACTAGGATATATGTTGACACTGTGACCTCCTATGGTCGATTCATTACACGTAAATATTTAAGTTTGGTTTTGCCTTTATTGTACACACGATGAAATACACCTGCTTGAACAGTTACAATGTCTTGTGCATTTACTTTGTGTGTTTCTTCGATTTCTCCCTGCCCTTCGTCAGGATATCTCAAATACATCTCACCTGCGCCCTGGGTAAAAAAGAAAATTTCATCTTGTAAATGATGTTTGTGTCCAGCAGTATGGCTACCCGAAAACAGGTGAGTGCTACTGAGTATGAGATTATCACCAACAAAGTTATCTTTTACAGTATAACTGTCATTCTCTTTGGTGATATGTCCGCCAATGTCATCAAATTCATCCTTCATTACTAGTCCTGCCCTCGTGACCTTGAATACCTTGACGTCCTTGTGTTGCTTGAGAACCAGTGTTGCCCTGTGGCACCAACTGTGTTTTGAACTCCTTGTACATCTTGTATGCCTTGAGCGCCAGTTGTGCCTTCTTCTTAGACTTCTTCTTCATACGGCGCAATTTTGCAAAAAAGTTTGATAATCGCTGTGATACAATTTCCCTGCGTTTATGACGTCTAGTTCTAGCACGTTCAGACTGTTCAACTCTTTTGGTCTTAACAACAGGTTTAACAACAACTTCTTCTAATATTTTGTCTTCCATAACTACCTCACTTTGAATGCGGTGGTTTTTTTACCTCTACAAACCATTCGTGCTTGCGACTAACCGGATTGAATTTTTTCATTCGCATTTTTTCCATCTTCTTCTTTTTGGATACAGTGTAATGATACTCGTGAGATTCACGAGTTTGTCCTTCTGGGATCAAATACACAATGTCGTTGTCTTTTCTAGCCATTTTAATCTCCGTTTAAAATATCGTCAAAAGGTGATTCTTTTAAACCAACCTCTCTTGCTTTTTCTAAGTCTTGCTCTAAGTTAATTTTAAGGTAATTTCGGTAATTTGTCAAGATATAATTTACCTCTGCATTAGACATAGTTTTAATATACTCATCTATAACAGGTTGTACTGCATTCATTAAGGCAGCCAGTTTAAGTTTACTTTTGGTATCAACGTCTTTCATGTGGGTCTACCTGTTGTAATCCGTAATCTTGGTCAGCCCCTGCTTGCAATAACACACTCCTACAAATACTGTTGAACCATTGATTAACAACATCTTCATCACTCTTGCCAGCCAAGCCGTTTGAAGACAGCATTTTAATAAATTCATCGTTCCAATCTAATTCAAAAAAGCCTTGTGTTACATCGTCAGGATTAACACCAACTTCAATAACACTTACCCAAGGTTCCTCTCGCTTTGTTGCGTCTTCCTTGTCCCATTTGTTATTGATTTTAGTAACTTCTTCAGCTAACTTTTCTTCATCTTTAATTTCGTAATTAGCCTTTGCTAACTCTAGTTCTCTGTCTTTTTTGCCCCAACTAGTTGGGTGCATTCTAAAAGGTATTCTAGCCATATTATTTTCCTATTGCGTTTCCGTATATATGAACGTGGGCTCTTGTAGTATAGTTGTAACCACGTTGTATTGCTTCATCAGCAATGTTTGCTTCTGTTAAAGTAAGTCCTTCAAAGGTACCACCAACGCCCATAATCCAAACAGGAAAATCACAACCGGCATCTCTAAATGCTTTAGTGTGTTCTTCCACTTCACGCCATGATTCCTTCGAACCGTTTACCACAAACTTTAACTGCCCGTGAGGACTAACCTGTACATACTTACCTACTACTTTTGGCTTAATTGCTTTAGAGTTCTTCTCTCCAGCAGTGTTCCACAGTTTAGGTGAAATACTCCAATACCATTCAGGCGAACCTAATGAGTCAGATAGCAATCCACCATAATCGCTTGAGGTATAAAATCTTCCTTGTATCCAACTAGCCATCTCGTCTGTGATATGCTGTGTACCGTTTGTTTCCACAGTAACGTTCTTGGGTGTGTTGAGCCGTTTATGAAACTCCTGCATAACAGCAATCATGCTCTTTTGGCTTGCTTTAAGCATGGGCTCACCACCTGTAAACACCATGTGTGTCCATTGCTTTGTTTTAGGATGACAGAACTTTCCATGTGGCAGCAATGCAGTTAGTTCGTCTACACCTTGCTCAACAGTGCGATTATTAATCAAGTGTCGATACCGTTTGCTCCAAGTATATGAACTGTCACATCCTTTATCAAATACAGGCAAGTCAAACACACTTGTGATGTTAGTAATATCTAGTGTTTCATAAGGTAGTTCATATGTACTAGGATCAGTAGGATCAGTTTGTCCAAACCCGTCACACTGCAAGTTGCACAGAAAGAAACGCATCCACAAGCTGGGTATGCCTGTGTATGCGCCTTCGCCTTGTGCACTAAAAAATGTTTCTGAATATTTAAGTGATTCCATTTATTTCTCCGAAATCAAATTTTAGACTGGATAACAGATATTCTATATCGCTCTGCTCTAACTCGCCATAGCTCTTTACAAAAGCATCATATACGATTTGATGCAACATACTTTCCTTAAAATGGTACTCATTTATGTATAAATCTTTTAAGATGTCACGTAATATATGGTGTAATCCTACCGCAAACAACCGTTTTAAATCGTCAGTGTTTAAATGTACATTTCCATATGCAAGCACCGCTAAAAATACCCATTTACTTAGTCCCAGTGTGTGCAGAGATAGTTCGTTTTTTGCGTTGTGGGTTACTTCTAGTTCAATAAATTCCTTATTACTAATTTCTGTTGTGTCAAGATAATAATCTATGCAAGCAAATACTTCTTCGTAAGTAACTGGATACAATCTTTTTGTGCGTACTAAGTTCCTATCTACTACTACACTTTCTAATACTGCATCCACCGGTGTAGCAGTGGATTCAATAAGCACTTGATTACTAAATTGTCTCCTACCGAACATTATTACGAATGCCCCTTCATGCTTAAACATACATCGTAAAACTCTTTCTTTAAACTCTTGTCTGATTGGAATAGGCCATGCATAACAGCAGTTGTCATATCCGATTCATGTTCTTTGACGCCTCTGTGCGTCATACAATGATGTTCTGCTTTAACTAAAACAGCAACATTAGGCGTCTTTGCATACTCCATTAATGCCTCTGCAATCTGTGTAGTCATCTCTTCCTGAATCTGTGGCCGCTCTGCAATGTGATGTGCTAGACGATTAAACTTGCTGAGACCAATTACTTCTTCCTCAGGAAAAATACCTACCCAACACTTTCCAACGATATTTTGAAAATGGTGTGCACAAGTACTCCTGATACTTATAGGTCCTGTAACATACAAGCTTTTGTAGCCCATGTTAGGAAAACTTGTTACTCTAGGAACAGGTGCATAACGGCCGCCAAATGTTTCCCTAATAAACATTTTTGCAACACGTTTTGCAGTTTCTTGTGTATTGTGATCGTTATCTGTGTCAATAACCAGGGCTTCTAGTACACTCTGCATAGCAGTTTGTACTTCTGATTGTAATTGATCTAGTTCACCTTCATAGATAAACTCTGCAATATTGTCATTACTGTGGAACCGCTTGCCTGCTTTTCCTATGCGGCTACGAATTTTGTCTGAAATCATATTAAGAATCCTTTGTAAGTTTTATAATTATACAGCTATTTAGACAGGAAGTCAAGTATCAAAGGAAAATTTAAGACCACCAATTTTCCCAGGGGAATTCAAACCATTGTGTATCGTCAGATCTACGTATATCCCTACCAGTGAAATCCACTTCAAATTCAACTTCATGGTTATGAATAGCAGCAGCGTAACTTACATAAGCAAAATGGCCTTCATTATGAATAAACTCTGCTATTTGTTTGAATGTTTTAGCAGTATCACATATATCATCTACTATTAATACGTCTTGACCTACGAAGTATTTTAATATGTCATTGAGTTTACTGGTTTCTCTAATATAGCCATCCCGAGTTTGCCATGCAACAGCGTGTGTTGGTACACTAAAATAGTGACTTAGTTTGTTAGAGAAGTCTACACCACCTCGCATAATGCCTACAATAACATCTGGTTTATAATTAGCGATTGACATTTGACGAACACATTCTGAATAATATCCGTTCATTTGTTGTTCTGATAATTTTTCTATTACAGGCATTGTAATTTTTTCCCAGTGGTACTGCTCTTTTGCCAATCATATGCATGACTTACTATATCTTTTAAAGTAAACTGTGGCTGCCAGCCTAGTAATTCTTTTGCTTTAGTAGTATCTGCATTCGTAGCAGCAATATCTCCAGGCCTAGCCGGGCCTACATCATACTCTATTGCTCTTGCATGTTTTTCTATTACTGCATTCATAACATCTAATATGCTATAAGAATTACCACAGCCAATATTAAATACATCACTAGTTTCTTGGTCATGTATATAATTTAATGCTGCTAGATGCGCAGTAGCAACATCATATACATGTGTGTAATCTCTTTGAGCTGTGCCGTCAGGTGTGTTGTAAGAATTACCATTTACTGTAAATGTTTCTTGTTTTAATGCTGAGATGCATAAGGCTGGAATTAAGTGACTTGCAGGACTTTGTGTATAACCATGGCTTAAGTCAGGCATCGCACCAGCAGCATTAAAATAACGTAGAATTATATAGTTAAAGTCATATGCTTTTCTATAATCCTCCAAAATCGTCTCTATAATGAGTTTTGATCTAGCATAGGGACTTTGCGGGTTACAATCGTGTGTCTCGGGTGTAGGAGTAGATGCATTGCCATAAACACTACTTGAGCTACTGAAGACAAATTCTTTAACACCAGCATCTACAGCACAATTTAGCAGATTGATAGTATTTGCAACATTGTTTGCATAGTAAACTGCTGGATCAATAACGCTTCTACCAACTTCATGATCAGCAGCAAGGTGTATAATACTGTCAGGTCGTACTAGTTTTATAATACCTTTTACTTGATTATTGTCAATATCAAAGGGATATTGTGATACTCCTTCTATTTTTTTCTTTTTTCTATCTAAATTAATAACATTGTGTCCTGCGGATACTAATAATTTACATACCACAGTACCAATAAAGCCTGAACCTCCTGTAACTAAGATCGTTTTACTTTCCATGTGTGTGTTCTCCAAACCAAACGTCAAAACAATTATTTTTTATTTTATATGACTCTGACCCTGTTGTATTTGTTAAAGCATCGCAAACCATATCAATACTTTCTTCAAACCTATCGAATAAAAATTCTTTAGGATATAATTCTGGATAAACTAATCTGTTGGGCAAAATAACATTGCATCCTAAATATGCAGCTTCAGCCATCCCAAAACCAAAATTTTCTTGTAATGCGTAACTAACAGCACATTTGCTTTTCGCTACTATATTATAGTAATTATCTTTATCCAAGTTCATTTCTTGTGTTTTAAGGAATTTTACTGGAAAATCTAGCTTTTTCGATACTTGTCGTGCTAGTTCATCAAACAACCATGGCTGCTTTTCATCGCACAACCTTCCATTAAATATTACAATATTATCTTTTTCTGTTCCTAGATGCATGTCTAAGCCTACAAAATCTAAAGGTAGTCCGCTAACAATTAGTTTTTCTGACTGTACCATTCTTTTTTTAAGGATGTCATTTCGAATAAAATTACTGGCGCAAAAAACTTTGTCGGATATGTCAAAAACCATATCCTCGAAGTTTTTTGCCCAGCGTTCCATATCACGTACAAAGTCTGTATCAGTAAAACTTCCTGCATGTACAACACCAGTAATTTTTGCATTTACTTTATGAAAATAATTCATATAGGCAATACTTTCGATCCCAGGGAACCAGATATCACTAAAAAAGAACACATCATTGTCGGATACTTCGCCACGCTCATACATACTGGCAATTTCTGCCATCTGTAAACTTTTAAATTTAGAAGTAAATGCAGCATTTAAAAAACAACCTTCAGGTAATCCCGCAGGCTCTCCTGCAGCAGGATATACTCGTACAAATGGAACATTATTGACATTCAAATAATTAAGTATGTCTCTGTCCATATGAACTGTGTATCTGCCTTCAATATGCTCTAACGGAACATATATAATCTTACCCATATTAGGTTTCCTTATAAATTGATGACGTATTTTTCTTTTTTGTAATAATCTGCCAGCACCCATTTTACATTGCGTTCTTTTTGTCCTGGATTTCTGCACGACGAGCTTTTGCAAGTTTTGCAAGTTCTCCCAAAGCCTTACGAGCTCTTGCCGCAGATGCTTTTACGCCTTTGGTTTCAAACTTCTCGCTTTCTGCGAGATACTCTTCCATTTGTGCTTTAATTTGTAAATGTACTTCTGTCATTTCTTTCTCCTTTAGTTTGTTTCATACCCTACAGCATAATTGTAATCTACGTAATCCTTCTTACATTTTAGATTACATTCCACCCAGGGCGAACTCTTCCAACTGTTAAATAGTTTCTTCCAATGTTCATGATTAAGAACATCTTGCATAGAACTTGTTTTGACACTAAGTTGATCTCTATACATATAAAAGAAACTGTCAGTATAATTTATTGTTTTATCACCGTCACTCATAGCAATATAGGGAAAACTAGTCCAGGAACAGGGATGTAGTGCACCATCAGCGCTCAAATACATACCTCTGTTTCCCACCATGCATAACGGCAAAATATTACCTTGTGGTTTTGCATTTTCATATTTAAAATGGTTAGTTTGCATATAGTTTTCTATAGGCTGTGTCCTGTTGCTAATTTTTTTAATGCTTCTTTCGTATCTGTTAGTGCTACTAACAAATTCTGAATCTGGTTCTAAAGGATCGTATTCTCCGTACGATCCGTACTTGCTAGAAAACTTTGTGCTTTTAGTCCATTGTACACTATCACAGCCATTTTGTAAAGCCTTATTTTGTATGTCGTAAATATGATCCTGATTAAATTTAAAATATATTGCTGCCCATACTGTAAATGCATCACTTTCTAATCCTATTATACGCATACCTTCCATTATGCTGTCCCACTCACTGTTTACCCGATATAGTATGTTACTGTCGTGATCGTAGCCATCTACACTAAAGTTTACAGTATCATAGTTGTTTAATAACCCTGCTAGCTCACGCCACCATTCTGGCTTTTTATAACTGCCGTTAGTGATAATGAATATGTGACACGTAGGTTTAAGATTTTTTATATAGCGTACAATGTCTAGCATGTCCTTGCAGTATATAGGATCGCCGATATCTCCGCAAAATGTAAAACGTTGTACGTGTTCCAGTATAAAATCTTCTGTAAATGCGTTTTTAAACTCCTCAAAAGACCATTCTTTGTTTGTCCAGGAAGTGGCAGGCAATTCAGTTCTGGGGCACCTAGGACATTTTAGTGTGCACTTAGCACTTAACTCTATGTGCCAATGATATAATTGCCAGCCGTAATTATTAATCACGGCGCTAACCTTAAAAACTTATCTGCAGAAAATATAAAGTGATATATTTCTTCCGCAACATCTTCAGGCAAAAGGTGTTGATTATCATATAAATTATCAATAGATTTGTGGTTAGGCTTATGTCTATTATTATTAAAGTTTGTTTTAGTAAGGCCTAACCGAACTTCCTTAACTGTAACACTAGGATGCTCTTGGGAAAGCATATTACCAAAGTCTTCTAATGCTTTTTTAGATAGACTATATACTAAATCACCAGGCCAAAACTTATCATTGTTTGTGCTTGTGATGTTAACAATTATTACTTCTGAGTTTTTTCTAATTGCTAACTGACTTAGAGTCATAGGACTTACTAGATTAGCAGAGATAATTTTTTGCCAATCTAAAGTGTTATGCGAACTAAACGGAACTTTACCACCCAAGTCGTGACCAGCACAGTTTATTAGCATGTCCACAAATGGCAGGCTTTCTATTCTGTCAGGGTAGTCTAAATCACATGCATTACGTGTTAGTTCAAACACATTATGTGTGGCTTTTAACAATGTGCTCAGGCACTTTCCTACCCCACTTGATGTTCCGGTAATTGCAACTTCCATGTTTATCCTTGACGCACCTTCATTGTAAGGTCGCCATAAATATTCTCGCAACCGTTTTCATTGTCTTCGGCTACGGATATTTTTAACCAGCGATTGGGATATTTTGCTTGTATCTCTAATGCCAAGTCATCTGCAATCATTTCACAACTCTTGTGATCCAATTGTAGTACACATGTACTGCTTTCTACTTCAGCGTACAATCTTTCTAACCAGCGTTTGAACTGGATAAATTCAATGTCTCTGTCGTCATGGAACACTTCGATCCATACTTTAAAGTGAAACATGTGTCTATGCGGAAAACCCAGGAAGCTAACATCGTCCCATTCACCTGTAGCAAGTTTAGGGTCTGTATCTGCACCTGGATACATGTGTACGCCTTCCTTCTGAAAGGTTACCCAAATAGTTCTCATTATAATGTCTCCACAAATTCTGCTAAGTCTTTAATGTCTGCATCACTTAACAAACTAGCCTGACTCCACATCATCGCAGATTGTCTGCCAACCTTCTCACGATTCTTGTACGCAACAAGTCGCTCACTAATGTATGCAGCAGTTTGTCCTGCAAGTTTAGGACCAACACCACCTTCGCCTTTGCCACCGTGGCATGCAGCACAGCCAGCATACTTCTTTTCACCTGGCAATTTTGGCTGTTCTTTCTTAACTGGAGCACCACCTGCTATAGCCACGGTTGGACTAAACAGTTGGTATTCAACAGTCTTTGGTTCTTCTTTTGGTGGTGTTACTCTTGTGCCAAACACTTTGTTAGGATCACAAGCTGTGATCAATAAGCATAAACTTACTAATAAAACTCTCATGTATTGTCCCCATCTCTATATTTTACGTTGTTCTTGTCAAAACCTTTTTTCTCATCATGTTCGACCATAAAGGGGTATGCAATACCGCATATGCCTACTAGCAAAAACCAAGCAGCCCCTAATAGTGTCATGATAGTATCCATTAGTCTTCGCCTTCCCGAAGATTTAACTCCTTTAAGTATTCGCCGCCATCCAATGTAGTGCTGTGAAAGCTCTCCCATCTTTTAACCACAATTCTTAACCCTCGGCAGATACCAGTTGAACCCACATTTTTAAATGCAAACGCTTCTATTGCCTGCATCTCTTCACGATTACATTGAGTAAAAGATTTACCATAAAAACTTCTGATAAAGTTTTCACATAAATTACTTAGATATACATCTAACTCTCTTTCTACAACTGAAAAATTTTCTATAACAAACTTATTCATTTATTCAACGCATCTTTTAGTTGCTCTAGAATCACAAGTATGCGCTCAAGCTGTTTCTTGTCTGATACATTATCAGTGTCAACTTCAAATTCTACTTTAACTTTCATCAGCTTCCTTTACAAACACGCCATCTACCATACGACCTTTGCGATCCTTAATATCATTATACGCTACTTCTAGACATTCTGTCAAGCTCAGTTTGTTACGTTCAGCGATATTAATTAGTACGACCATCATGTCACCGATATCGTCCCGGATGTCTTTGCCTTTGCAAATGTTATCCGATAGCTCACCTGCTTCCTGAATAAGTTTAGCAAACTGTGTCTTATCATCTGAACCTTTAATAAGGTTCCTATCGTGATGCCATTGCTTGATATTTTCTACCCAAGCAAGAATAGTTGTATCTTCCATTGCCATTATATTTCTCCTAAAATATCTTCAAAGTTTGCATATTCCTCTGGTTTTGTCTCTTCCGACTCTTCAAAAAAGTCAACACTTAGAGATGATTCCTGGTCTAGATCACCAAAACTTATTTCTTCCAAAAACGGCTTGTACTCTTTTAGCATTTCATAAGGATTTTTACAGTCAGGATGCAACACTTCTTTTACAAAACTATCAAAATACACTACACTGTAAGGTACATATGGAGAGAACTCATTTGTTCCTTTGTTCTTTTTGTCTCTAATCCAGTCTTTGTATGTCAAATCAGTTCTGTATTTTTCCACATCAGCAAGACGATTTGCTTCCTGTACTGCAAATATATGGTTGTAAACACTGTGCGCCATATAATACAAATAACTCTGCGTATCCCAGCTGGTGCTTCCTGCTTTTTTAGGTTTGCCGTTTCGATCCAGGTCACCTTCAGCCATAGCACAAATATCACCAGTAGTAAGTCTACTCATAATAGGAGATGCAGCAAATGGCATCGGCAAATCGCTGCCCTTCAAGCCCTGTTGATCAATAGCCCTATCCATAAAGTAACTAAACTTTTTAGGAGAAAAGAAATTATACGAGTATGTTGTCCCGTATGCTGTGTTCACAAAAGGGCTAGCAGCATCAAAACTTACTATAACATCTTTGCTATAGTGTTCGCGGATAGTTCGTTGGATGCTTGTTAAATAACAACCCCAGTTCAACCTACCTGTTCCCAAAAAGTGAATCCAACCTTTGTTCTGTAGCAACCCATCGTCTTTAAGATTAAGTAATCTTTTGAGCGCCAAATACATGTTACTCTTGTTATTGCCAGCAAAAGCAAAGCCTTCAAGTGCAAGTTCAGCATCTCCGTAGTTTTCTTCCACCCAAGCAGGATCTGAAAATTGTTTAACGCCTTCATACCAGATATCAGATGTTGCTTCATCATTTCCACTAAGGATATTCATAAATTTTGTTGCGCCAAGCACACGGTTTTTTAAAAAGTAATCAATATTTAAACAAGTAATATCAACACAAGTTTGGAAGTCCTTAAGTCCTGTTCGTTCGTTCAACGGAGGGATCGCTGCTACACTGGGAACATCAAGTATCATACTCCAATCTGTAGTATATTCTAACCATCGCAGCACTTTTTCGCAAAGTGCAAGTCTAGCAGGATCATTAGGATCTGTTACTGTTTCCCAGTCCATTTTAATAACGCCAGTTGCTACTTGGAACCCACCACTATCTCCTAGCACTACAGTTTTATTTCGGTTACGTCCCTGTACCATAGGTTCCTGAGAATCTGTTTTTTTCAAATCCAGTTGTGCATGTCCTGCACTATACAGAGTGTAAGGATAATGATAGTAACTATCCACTTCTTTCAAAAAGTCCATCCCTTCATGACCATGTTCTAAACCAACTGGAATTCTTGGTGCTTCTTCTTTAGATAACTTATCAAGTTGTTTTACATAGAAACTACTAAGTGCTGGTAAGTATACTGCATAGTCTCTTTGAGTTTTTCCTAAATCAAACATATTTCTTAACCCTTAGCTGGAAGTAAGTATGTGTATTCACCAATACCACTGCTAACTTTAATTTGTAAAAGTCCTTTAGTATTAATACTCATAACAATACCAGCGCTGTCACCCAAACGTAAAATTTTCAATACTACGTCCAAAGGCCATTTAAACTCATGAGTGATTTGACCGTTTGGTGCATCATTAATTAAAATTTTTGTCCTATCACCACCAGCATCACCAATATAAAAATATAACTTTCCATCTTCTGTACGAGGGGAGAAAGTGCTTTCAAAAGCACTTAACACGCCGTTGAAATATGCTAAGTCTTTTAAGTTTTTTTGACTAGGTACAATACTTAGATCGAAATCTGCTCCTTTAAACTTAATTTCTTTTAATTGTGCATTAACAACATCAGCAAGCATAAATCTGTAATGTGCATCTGTACCATTCTCGTCAACAAACGCAACTTCAGTTGGAACATCCACACCATTTCGTGACTGTTTAATAACTTGAACAGTCGCTACATCAGAGTCAAAGCCTGGATATTTTAAGTAACCGTCTAGTACATTCATACGACTTAAACCAACAGTGCTATCAACAAAATCAGCAACAGGATTTACCATAGACCCTTTAAAAATAACAGTCTTGTCTGCATCTACTGTTTCTACTTCTGTACTAGAACCAGTACCTGAAATTTTAACCATTTCAAAAATACCCAAGCTGTGGGTGTGTTTAAGTACGTCTTTCAGTACATCCTTAATCGCATTTTCTGCCATGTGTGTTCTCCTGTGTAATTGTATTTAGACAGTCTGTTCTGTCTGTTTTTGTTTTTTTCGTTCATTGTTTAGAAAATATAACCTTATATGATATTTTCTAACTACTGCAAAAACTGTAAAGATACATATAAGTGTCGTGCTTGTTGCAACTGGTCCAAATTCTAGTATAGTAAGGCATACCCATACTATTATATAGTTTAACGGTATGTTAAAGGAACCAGCAATAAGCGTATCTATAGCCGCTTCTTTTAATGCTCTAGCTTTATCACTTTTTGTAATCATACTGTATTATACTAGAAATCGAAGAATGTGTCAAGTGCTTCTGAGTCCTTAATACGGGTAAGATCCCATCCCATAGCACCTAACACGTTATTAATCTTCTTGTTAAGCACACTTTCCTCCATCAAGTCGTCATCAAAGGGTAACTCTTTGAACCATTGCGGCAACTGTAGTTCATCTGTAGGGTATGCAACGTTTGTGTATCCCATTGCATTATTTTTAAGTCTACAAACAATAACTTTCATACCATCTGTTACTTGCATGCTGTATTGATCGCCATTCATTTTTTTAAGAATGTTCCAATGTATACTTGCAGTTACATGACCTGGCATCATGTTGTTTACGGGTTTGCCATCAATTAGGGGTTTACGTTTTTTAGCAAACGGATCCTCACCGCCTAAACCTTTGAGCTTGTTATACTTAACCGTGTATGGTGTTAAGTTGTTAACTCGTTTAGGCATACCTTTTTCCCAAGGATTAAGCCCTTGAAAATATGTTTTAAACTTTTTAATCTTTGCTATAACTTCTGTTTCTGGAACACCTTCTAGTGCGTTGTCTAATATTTCTTCTAGAAAGTCTTGAATAAATTCAGGGGTATCTGAACGTTTGATATCCATGCCCATGATTTTTAGTTTACCACCCTCGGGCTGGTATCCTTCAATATCCAAACACTTGATTGCATAACGCTTCTTGGTAATGAACAATCCTGATCTACCAACTACCTCCCTGCCTGCCTTCATTACTTGTCCAGCACTAATTGGTACGTTAAACTGTTTGTTCAACATATCAGGGAAAGTGTCACTTACTTGATCTGAAATAGTATCATACAGTTTAATAGCACTTTCCATGTCCAGCTCAGTGCCCTCTGGCAATACATTTGCTGCTGTAAAATATACGCTATCAGTATCTCCGTATATTATAGTCTCGCCACTATAGTCGTAGATTCCTGTGAGCAGTCTATTTGTTTCTGCTGCCATATGTTTTGTAATGGCTCTGCCTGTAAGTGTGGTGCTCTGGCCAATACGTTTATCGAAAAAACGACACCCAGCATTAAGAATAGCGCCATATAATGAGTTAAGGTTAATTTTTTTAACCAACTGTCTTTTGTCCCAGAACGCAATATCAGCCGCAGTTGTTGCTGCTTTTTTCTTTGCTTGTAGTTCCTTCCTTTCTGCATACCACCTCTCTAATAAGCCAGGAATGATTCCCTGAAAGTCCGTTTTAAATATAGTGCCATTTGCTGATATATTCCAAGGCTGCTCACCATTAAAAATTAAGTTATATATGTCAGCACCAGTCACTTCATGAGTGCTACCATCATCCATATCTAAATGCATGATATGATCAACGTCCTTACTTATCATAAATTCGTATTCACTAGTAGTAAACTTTCCTACCCAAGCATCTGCAAACGACCTTTTTTCTAAAGACATCCTGTTATTAATTTCTTCATCTGTATAAGTTGGTCTAAGTTGACCCACAATAGTTTCCGGTCCCATATTGAGTGCACGAATTACACTAGGGTATAGACTGTTCAAGTCCATGCTGCCAATCCATTCATGGAATCCTTTCTTGGGAAAGGCAACAAATGCACCTGCTGCTTTACCGTCCTTTTCTTCTCTGTGTCGATCAGGAACAACATACCCACGTCTGTGCGCTTCGTTAATAATTGCTTGTTCTGTGGTTGCAACAGCACCCATTGTGGTTGGTAGTAACACGGTGTTATCGTGTGCAATTGTATTTGCTAAATCAATAAACTGGAGCTTCTTGTCTAGTTTGTCTAGTAACATAACGTCCTGAATATTGTATTCTAAAAACAGTTTAAAGTCATGATTATATAATCTATCTAAACTGCCTTCGTATGCAACCTTCTTCTCACCAACTTCCATCTCTCCAATGAAGTCCAACCTATAACTGTGTCGTTCTTCGTAGTTGTACTTCTGGTACAGTTGCATATAGTCTAAGTGAATGCGCCCTATTAAATCATATGTCTGTGATTCCTTACCGTAACGTTCAAACACTCTTTCTTTTGGACGTTGATCCCACAAACACAATTTTCTAGTCTCTGCTTTGCCCAATACTTTTATAATACGATTAGTAGTGTACGGTATATCATAACCTTCCGAATTCCAACCGCTTAATACATCAGCATCATCAATCACCATTAAAAACTTTTGCAACATTTCCTTTTCCGTTTCACACAACATGACTTCGGGCATGTCAGAGACAATTGATTCTGCTTGCTTCCAGCTTAGTGTTTTGGGAGGAACAGCCAAACAAATCATAGCGTCCATCCATTGCAGGTAGACGCCTATGCTTGTTATTTCCATAAATGCTTCTTCAGGTGAACTATATCCTCTCTCAGGATCAAAGTCTACCTCGATGTCAAAAAATGCTGTTTGGAGTACAGGTTGATCAGCACCTGAATAGTGCTTTGCAATAGTTTTGTTAACAGGTTTAATGTCGCTTTCAAACATCTTATTATGTCTGTTAAAGGCAACATTCTTTCGGAAGTCCTTGAGATTTTTACATCTTATCTCAGCTACGGGATCACCGTAAATACTGCGATGGCTACCACGAGGATCTGAAACATAAAAGTTGTATTCAGGCCTGTGGTCCACTAATATACGCTTACCATCAACACGTTCTACGACTCGAACGAGGTCTTTGTGTTTGTCGTAGAATGCATCTACGTATGACATGTGTGTACTCCTAAAGATTGGGTCGGGGAGATGCGTCTCCCCAGTTTATGCCGTCATGCGCTCAGGAGGCACCCAAAAGGGTTTTATAATGTACGACCAACAGTTTCTAGAATAGTTTCTAGTTCGTCATACTTGTCTTGTTCGTCAGTCCATGCTGCTTTGTGTGCAATGTTGATTGCTTTGTTAAGTACAGCAGGCTTGAGGTCCATTTCTTCTGCAATTGCTTTAACAGTGTCACGTAAGCCTTCAGATAAGATATCTACCTCTGCTTTAACTTGGCAGCCTTCATCAATTAGTTTCTTAAGTCGTGCTTGTTCTTCGCCGTTAAATGTTCTATTAAAAGCCATATTTGTATTCCTTCTTATGTGCGTGTGTTTATATTGATATTGTTAATTATAGCAGGATTTGTTGTGTTGTCAACTGAAACATCTAGATAATAGCTAATTTTAAATGCGGGCATCTGATCAAAACTTATTTGTTCCAATATGTTACGATCAGTAATACGATTACCTTGCGGATCATACGCTACAAATTCATTACCTGTGCGATGAACTTCTATTCTCATATTCTTATTTATACGCTAACTTCAATCACTTGACTCATATTTTTTCCACCAAAGCCAAAACTGTTGTTAATCATTACAAGTTTATCTTTTTTAGGGAGAGCTTGGTTTAAAGTAGCAAGTTTATTGTTTGTGTCAAAGGAACATATTTCTAAATTTTGGATATGCGGTACTGTACCTTGTTTCATTGATTCTATGCAGTATATTGTTTCTAACGTGCCTGCACCACCTATAGTATGACCTACTTTGGACTTTGGAGCCCATATTACTGAGTCGGGTAGCGTTTTTGCTATAGCACTATATTCAACAACGTCTCCTACAGGAGTAGATGTAGCATGAGCGCATACAGCGTCCACTGTAGGATAGCCTGCATTCTTTAGTGCGCTTGTTATACTTTGTATTGCCCCTCTACCGTCCTCAGCAGGTGAAGTTATATGAAGACCTTCTGATGCATGTCCTGGAGTATACAGTTTAGCATGTGATGTACTGCCATACTCTTTGGCTTTCTCTTCACTTTGTAATATCAACACACCTGCACCTTCCCCCATAACAAATCCTGATCTATAGTCATCAAATGGTTTATTGTCTGCTGAAATTGCTCCTATGGTTGTAAATCCTTTTAACGCCATAGGATAACATCCTGCATCAGCACTGCCAACAATAACATATTCGTATTCATCTAATAGTCGCATAGCATAATCTATACCTACTAATCCTGTTGCACACGCAGCAGCAACACTAGTAGACATTCCATGAAACCCCCAATGGCTTACAACATGGTATGTTACCATATCTGTTATTCGGTTAATCATTCTTCTAGGTTGTACTTTGCGATTTTCTAGTAATTTAGAAAAGTCAGTAGATACAAACTCTCCTTCGCTTAAAGTAGAGGATATAATAACTGCTACGTCTTTTTTTATTGGTAGTTTAGAGTGAGATATTGCAATATTTGTAGCATGCATTGCAAACTTTTGCGCTCTTGTTAATGCTCTAGGTTTAAACCCTTCTGGATATTCTATACAGTTATCATCAACCATGTATCCTCGATTTATGGGATAATCAGACATAAAATCTAACTGTTTGATATAATCATGATCATCTAACATCCTGTTAAATGATGATAATGAATTATTGCCTAACACGTCAATAGAACCATAACCTACAACATGAGCTTGCATAAAAAGTTTTCTCCTAATGTTATGCTATTACTTATAGTGATTTAATTTATGATTGGTATATTTTGGTTTATCTGTTAAGTAACCTTACTTGTGATATTAAGTCTAGATCATTAGCATAGTGTTTTTCTATAAACTTTGTATTAACTGATGTTACTACTTTCTCATTACAAACATTATACCTAACATTTTTATCGACTGCTAGATTATAATAATCAATTATGTTGTTAACTACCTCACTATCGTACATCCAGTAATCAATATCAGCAAAATCCTTTACAGCATCCATATAAACTGTTTGGGGGACAAAATGCTTATTATTTTTGAGATAATTTTCAAAGTTAATTGGTTCAGGGAACATAAAATCTCGACCGGTTTGTAGGTACATGTTCACTGCACTAATAAACCTATCAGTAGGATCACGTAGAATTACTACGTGTTTAGACAAAGGAACGTCACTAGGAATTTCTCTTGTCCAGTTGTTATAATCTTTGTTTGCTCTAATAGCAGTAGAAGCGTTTTTTGGTATTTGCAAAAAAGCCAGTTGCTGATCTGCAGGAACCATTGTGTATATTACCATGTATGTATTTATATTAGGTTTTAATCTTCCAACCAGGATAGTGATAAAGCACTTCTAGTTATCTGTGCAGTTGATTCAACCAGCAAACTAATGGTGCTGCCTGGTGGGATATTTAAATTTAGAGTTTCCAAATTCTCACTTACACTTTCCAGCACGTCAATGATATACAATGGTACATTATCACCCAAAGTCGTGACATCCTGTGTGTTGCTGTAATACACACTGCTCTGTGTCTCACTAACGGCTGTCCATTCTCTGGTGAAGCCTGGTTCAAAGTTAAACATAATATAAACTGCAACTGCTGTGGAACTGGCTTGTGTAAAGGCAGCATTGATATTTTTTAAGATAAACTCTCTGGTGTTAATTTTATCCAGGAACAATGTTCTGTTTTTAATGCTGATAAGGTGCGTTAGGACATTAGCGCCAATGTTAGTGGTGTTGGAAGTCTGTGCTGCACTGGGAAATTTTGTAGGACGTATTAGGCCCTCAATAGCACCCATCATACTTGCACCACAAACACTCACTTCTTGTGCAATTGGCCCGCCGCTCAAGTTAGCAGCTATATAACCCACTTTCAAACTGGGGTTATCTAAATGCACATCAGTGTTTTGGTTACTGTAATGAAGATGGTGAAAGAACACCAGATCACCAGTGTTAGGATCTTCAATAGCAAAACGCATTTCGCCAGCGCCTAGCCAACGGAAGTTAATTTGGTATACATTTAACTTTTGATGATCCAAATCCATACCGCTTGGTCCGTTGCCGTCCAGTGTGTCAATATTAAACGCACTCTGGTAAATCCATTGATCGTTGTGTATGAGTCCTGCTTGTCTAACACTGTTAGTCATTGTGACGGCGCCTGTGGTGCTGAATTCAAATAAGCCACCAAGAGGACCAACACTGGTGCTTAAAAAACTCACATGATCTTCACCTTCTTCTACAATCCACAGTAAATTGCCCACAAAATCTGCACGGACACCTACTGCAATTTCAGCAGCAGTCTGAGATATACTTGCGCCGCCTGATAATGTGATAGCAATGCTGTAGTCATTTAACGTAAGAGTAAGCGTTTCGCCACCGCCAGCTACAGCACCAGTAATTTCAAAACGATGTATGTGTGCTTTACCACCGTTTTGTCTCAGTATGCCAAAGTCTGATCCATTGTATCCAACTTGCAATGCTTGTTCTTGTGTAAAGAACCCTGCTCGTTGGGTTGCACCAGGCTGCGGTGTTGAAAATTTAGCAGTAAATCTGGTTAGTGCGCCCTGTCCTGGACGATATCTCACAGCACGTCTACTACGTAATACACCATAACCGTTATTAGCAAGACCAGATTTAACTTCCATTAATGTGCCTGTGGTTCCCGCAGAACCACTTGCTGGATTGCTATATGTTTCAAAGTCACGTTCTGGTAATCCATAAAGTCCGTCTAATTGGAATACAGGATTTATTATGGAAGTCATTATCTCACCAAATGCGGATGTTGAGCCTGCATCAGCTGGTTTGGATGACGTGAGAGTTCTAATAACTGGCTCACCGCTAGTATTATATTGCATAGCAGTGTGTAGATTATTTAAATTCCAATTTGTGCTGTTAGCGCCAGTGGGCGGATGTATATAATCTGTCATATGGTATCAGTCTTTTTCCGTAAGTTATCAGTCCTGCTTTTTTTAAAAGAAAACTCAGGATTAGCTGTTAGTTGTGCTGGATCTTTAACGTCATTAATTTTTCTTTTACTAGGATCTTTAATATCCTTTGGATTAGATTTTTTACCTATAATATCTTCTATAAACATTTAGATTTCCATGCTTGTTTCAAAGTCAAAGTCAAAATCAAATTCTTTATTAAGTTCATCTGAAATTTGTTCACCTTCTTCAAGACTAATTTGTTCGTTCAGCACAATTTCATAAATGTGTAAACCGTTTTGGCCTTCATATTCTGTAACAACTACACTGACTATATCCTGATCGTCAGTGTGAGAAGTGACCAATTTAACAGGAACAAGACTTTGAACAATATCATAGTATTCTATAACGTCTTCATGATCTAATTCACTGGCAGTTACTAGCCTGCAAAAATGTTTTATAAAGTCCATAACACTATTTATCTAATTTCTTCAATATTTTTAGCAAAGGGTGCTTCTTATCGTGGCCATTGTGATGGTTGGCATGTAATGCTTCAAACGGTATTAACCACCATCCCCAATAAAAATTATGTGCGTTATGGTAAATACGAGGATGTGCTATGTGCTTTCCGCCTATTTTACCGCTATGATTTAGTATTCCTAGCATCTCGCCGAGAACAAAGTACAATACTGGTATTGCATAGAAATACACAAAATAATCTAACCCTGCGGATAGAAAACCTATACTTGTAACAGCTAATGTTAGTACAAAATATTTTTCAAAAAATATTGCTGCAGGATCATTCATTAGATGTTGCACACTAACAAAACATTTTTTTTGTTGATAAGGCGGCAGGTGATCTAAACTAAATTTATGATTTGAATACCACATTACTTTAAAAAATCCTCGATGCTTGGGACTATGTGGATCTAATTCTGTATCCACGTATCTATGATGCATATAATGTATTAACGCCCAACTTACAGTAGGAGTTACAATATAAGCAGTGCTAAAAAAATTCAAAATAAATCTCAATGTGGTTGATTTAATTTTAATCAGTTTATGTGTGTTTATAAAATGGGTGTTTGTCATTAGCACTGCAAAAATACAATATGAAAAAAATGCACTGTACAACAACATCATCATGTCAATAGGATAAACTGTAAAGTATACTAATATTCCGATAGGTAGTATAACCTGAGACCACCAACTTTTTATTCGATACTTTAGAATTTTATCTTTTTGGGTGTGTACAAAATCCATTTATGCTCCTTTTGTTAGCAGGAAACTGCTTACTGTTGCATTAGAATTATCATACTCCATTCCATCAATGTAACAAAACTCTGATATATTAGATTTGAATGTGTATAATTTTTCTAACCATCTCATGTTCTGTATATTTATAAAATGCTTAATATTGTCTTTTTGTAATTCACTAAGATCCTTTACTAAAACACCATTGTTTACAAAATACATATAATCTTTGATATTCTTAAGATCATCTGTAGTGCACTCCACACAACCGTATTGTTCCTTTCTTCGTGGCATTAAATAGAAATAAGCATTGAGAGGCGATACAAATGATATAAGTAATTTACCGCCTGGTTTTGTTGCAGCTAACAATTTGTCCAAATCGTCTAAATATCTACTGTTAAGAGTATGGTTAAATACATTATATGCAAAAACAAAATCATAGTAGTTATCAATAAGCTCAATATCTTCTAGATCTTGTTCTAGACTACTATATATTGTAGATGCTACTGGTCTAAATATCCAGTTTGCCTCAGGTATTTCTAATCTCGAAAGTTCTAACACAACTTGATCTACATCCACACATGTATAGTTACTTGGATGTATTTCATTTGATGCCATACCATCTCGCAGCAAATAACCCACATTGCCGCCCCAATCTAGTATGCGCATGTTCTCAGGCAATGATTCGACACCTAGTGCATAACGTACTAAGCCAAGATGCTTTTTTTTATTAGACCTAATGCTTCTGGTGTTTAAAATTTTCAACGGGATTTGATTCTAAAATATTTAAAAATGTTTGTTCATAGGTGGTATCAAATAAAATATAAAGCACATACTGTGGAACTGAGTTTACATTATACGGACCTACTAGCTTTGTGGGATAGGGATCTTTCTCATTGCTTTTATAGCGTACTCTTTTTTTATCATTTATAAACATGATTGTCCTAATGATTTTTTTATTGTATTCATTTGTGTATATACATAGACCTTTATATCCATGCTCTAGTGCAATTCGTATAGGGTAATCTTTGAGATATTGATGATACTGTGGACCAGTAATACTCTTATCAATGGGTGCATATACCCTGCTACCACCAACTAAAATGTTTTTATCTAACACAAAAGGAAGATATCCAGATCCAAATAAATATTGTTCTGTCTCGCTGTCCTGATATATACAGTATCCAGAACTTTCACCATCGTACGCTTTATCAATATATATTTTATATAGCAAACTGTTAGGTGCATTTTCCCAGTTAGTAAATTTAATGTTACTAGCTGCTGGTCGAGAATCTAGGTCTGCTAGTTTACAAAAAGGAATAACTAAATCTATGTCGGTGTTACTGGTTACTTCTATAATATCTATGCTCATAATATACGCTCCTTTATGTACTGTTCAAGCTCAGGAACCATTACAGAATCGGTTATAATCTCAGGTATTTTATAGTTGTTAATAATTTTTTCAGTATCTAGAGTAATTCCGTTGTATGTATTTTTTTCTAGTTCAGCGATATCTATATCATATAGTGTAGCTAAAGCTGAATCAGTATTACCAACATTTAAAGGAATAGTGCGATCGTAAATATAACAACTGTCATTAACTAACAATAACAAATTAAGATTTCCAATGATTGCTTGTTCCAACAGTTTAAAATTAACATTAAACTCTTCATGACATATAATGCTAGGATACTGTATGGTTTTTGCAGATTGTTTATTGCAACATAATAATCTAAAACAAGTATAATCTTTTTGCCCTAAAGTTTTTTTCACTCTAGAATAAAACTTAAAAGCAGTTTTCATTTTTTTACGCACTTTATCGTTGTTGGCTAGCGCCATAAACTTAGGAGATAATACCTGCCAATTAATACAGTGAAACTGTTTAGTGCTGTGGAAAATTTGTAAATTAGGAAGTACTATTGTTTCAGAAGTAAAAAGCACATCTGCATTTGAATTTTGTAATGTGTTGTGTACTATGGATATACCATCAGGTCCTAAAAAGTCGTCACCGTCTAACATTGTTATCCAGTCGTATTCAGTATTGAGGAAGTAGTCAATTACACTTTGCTTGCCCTTTGCCACTGTGCCATTTGATTGAGTACGCACAATATTGAAATTTTGGCAATAGGAATCTTCGCACAATTTTTTGTAATACTCTTCGTCAAGAGTATTACAAATTATTACCACGTCTTCCAGTTGTCCGATACTAACTAGAGCACGTTTGAGTTTTTTTAAATTACATGATGTTAGTACAGTAGTTAATAATTTCATCTATATCAGCATTTTAACTAAATTCATCATAACTGCTGTGCCGCTAATAGCACTACCTATCATGATTGCTTTATCGTTCCAGCAGTGTCCTACATATATCCAACAGATAGCACTACCTGCATACAACACCTGTCCTTCAGTTATTAGTCCTGCACTCTGTAGAAAAACGCCCACGACGGCTAATATAGTTGCCGCCCACTTTACGTATTCATCAACTGTGCCTGTAGGTGTTACAGGAGAAAGATTTAATACTTGCTCTTGCAGTTCCTCCATCTCTTCAGATAGCCGTCTTTTTTCAGTTGCAAGTTCCATAGCAAGACGCCCAGCCTTACTCATTGTACTTTCTTTGTACTGCTCCTTAATATCTGCTTGTTTTTCTGCTGTGCTCACAATAACTTCTCTATTTTATTTTTTGGCCTCCCGGAGAGGATTCGAACCTCTGACCCACGGCTTAGAAGGCCGTTGCTCTATCCAGCTGAGCTACCGGGAGAGTAGTTGGTGTCCCTAGAGGGATTCGAACCCCCGTTTCCACCCTGAGATGGTGGCGTTCTCGCCCATGTAAACTATAGGGACATTTCTGCAACTACTGTGGTACGTTAGGTAGTTGCCTCCATACAGGACCTTTTGTTCCAGCAGTAGAATAATTGTAACACCAGAAACTACCATCATTGCATTGAAACAAAATGTCAGTTGTTCCGTCAGGCATTTCGATTAATGTATAATCCACAGCCATACGATTTGCATGCAAGTTTGATTCACGCTCATTGTGTTTCATTAATTGAAATTCTAGATTTTTCATCATTGAAAATAATTCTGTAAAATCCTGTTGATTTGAGTCTTGTTTAACTACTGGATCTCCAATAGCTAGGTCTTTAACGGAAGAACTTGATCCTGTTGGTTGTTCGGATTGTTGTCCCAACTCTACAAATTTTCCTAATTTTTTCTTTTCTTTATTAAATATATTCATTAAATTTCCTTAAAACAAATTTTTATAAGGGTTTTGGCTCCCTGTCGTGGGCTCGAACCACGGACCCAATGATTAACAGTCATTTGCTCTACCAACTGAGCTAACAGGGAATTATCATGGTGCCGCCACCAAGAGTCGAACTCGGGACCTACTGATTACAAATCAGTTGCTCTACCAACTGAGCTATAGCGGCATATGTCTATTTAACCCTTTATGCTCCAGCAAACCAAAATTAATGGTAACCGGAGGCGGAATCGAACCGCCAAGGCCATTTATTTCTCCGTATGGTAGGACTGGGTGGAATCGAACCACCGTTCTCTGACTTATAAGATCAGTGCATGACACCACTCTGCTACAGTCCCTTTTATTTGGTGGGCCCTGATGGACTCGAACCATCGACCTGCCGATTATGAGTCGGATGCTCTAACCAACTGAGCTAAGGGCCCTAATAGGTTATCTCTATTTTAATTATAGTTTGGTACCCGGAGGCGGACTCGAACCGCCAAGGCCATTACAGCCGGGGGATTTTAAGTCCCCTATGGTTACCAATTTCATCATCCGGGCAATTTACTCTTCTTCATTGTAACACTAAGACGTACAGAAGTCAACTCTGAAATACTATGCGGCTGTAAAATATTAATCCTATGCCAAGTTTTTTCAGGTAGCACAACTGAACACACACTTGGGTTAGGTGAGTTCACAGCGTCCCACCACATTGTTGTTACTTCTTTCCCACCTAAGGTTAAAAGGTAATTATATTTAAATTCGTTGTCACCAAAATCAATATGTGGTGTCAAAGCTACTTTAATTACTTGGTATCTGACATCTACGTTAAAATCAAAAAACTGTTGTCCCCATTGTTGCAATTCGTCACTTACAAAATATGTTGCATAGGCATGAGGGATCTTTAACGGATGTAGATTTTGTCTTTGCTCTATATCTTCCAATGGGTCAATCATGCTTTCAGGTATACTAGGTATATCTGAAAAAGAATAGTATTCCATTCTATGCCTCCCAACTAATAGTTGGTCTACAGTCACCACTACCATTCCAATTTATTGTACAACCACATTCTTCAATAATGGGAATGATTTCCTTGAGATTTTTTACGCCTTGTTTATCTCCATCAAAACAAAAAGATGATTCCTTTGCAACTTCTGGAGGCATACAAGCAAAACCATCTACCCTCACATCAGGTTCATAGTCAACTTCAAAGTTGCCACGCAGATAACCTTCACCAGCACAGTAGTCGCATTCTAGATACTGCTCTTCATTTTTTGGGTCATCTTCGTAACGATCATTATCAATCATACCTTCACCCTCACACGAAGAACACTCCTCTTCATCCTCATCATAGATCTCACAATCCTGACTGTGATTGAATAGCACTTTGCTGAGGTCTAGTTCCTCACCTTTGAATGGCCCTTCTTCATGCTTCCAGGGTAAAGATCCCCAAGCACAACTTTGACAGCAAGGCATGTTCCACTCGACAAACCAGCCCTCTTCTCTCAACCGCTCTTGTAATTTTCTAAATCCGTTCATTATAAATGTCCATTATTTGTCCCATACTGCGTATTCCCTGTATTTTGATAAACTACGCTCTATGAGTTCTTGATGTTTTACAGCATCAATTTCAAAATGCATGAATAATGTTTGACGATCTTCTTCAAACTCTACACCATGCATACCGTTTGTGTGTCGTAAAACATACGTATCGGTATCTTCTGCAATCTGTGGATAAAATTTCTCACCATTGCTTTTAATCACATATAATTTATTTTGCTTAGATCCTTTTATTAAAACTCTAAATCCACAAGGTTCATTTTCTGTGTTGTTTTGGTGTAACTCTGGATTACCATCAGGATTAGTAAAATCCATATGAGGCATCACAGCTGATTGCTGTATGTTAAACTTTACATTGCGTATTGTTTTATACGGTAATAAATACATCCATTCTAATATTTCAGAAGAAACACCAATCTTAAACAATGTTTTGTCGTATGGGCTAGGCCTATCTTCTGTTAGCTTTTTGAAATTCCAAAACAACCACTGAACCTCTGTGTCTGTTGAAAGTGATTCAACAGGAAATTTAGGAAGATCTACAGGTAAAAACAACAAATCGGTCATTGTACAGTTAAGTCCTTCTTTTTTTGCATTGACTTCTTAGTTTTAAAGAGATGTTTAGCAACACCACGTGCCGCTGTTTTAAATGTCTTATCTTGTAGTTCCGCAGAACTGTACAAACTGTTAATAATTATATCAGGCTGACTCCATCCATCTTGTTGTAGCCATGCTCTCTCGGCATGCTCAATCATCATTGTCGCAGCTTCGGTTACATCAATTAATGCATCTCTACCTACATCACTAACACCCACTAATCCTGTTTCAACAAAACCCCAACTAAAATTAATTAGTCTGCACTTATTATTATACGGATATTCAAAACTTCTATTGATACAGTATTCAGACAGCTCTTTCTTATCGGTAGCATATACATTTCCCGAATGCAACATATCGGTCATGTGGCCCGTGATCGAACCTGTATTAACAATTACTTTGTGTTCGTCTTTCCATTTGTTGTGTAACTTTTTACACAACATATTCTGCACACTCGGATGCCAAGCATTGTTAAAAAATACATCAGGATTAAAATCAGCAATTTCTTCTAGTAGCATCTTGCCGCCAGCTTCAGCTAAGTTCCAACCGTTGCTTCTACTATAGGATTTTATATCTAATGTACTAGCATTTGCAATGCTACCAGTTAGCTCTAAAATATCTAGTATTGCTTGACCTATACCACTTGTATGTCCTGTGATTGCTATTTTCATTTAACTAAACTACCTTAACACGATTTACCATGGTTTCTTTACCGTCGCTAAATTTACTTATACTTTGGCTTTTAACAAATGCAGTAATACAGATAGGATCGCCTACGTTACCTAAACCATCACCAAAAAACTTAACAATGTTTTTGCCACTTTCACTACAACAATACAAACTTGAACCAGTATTTTTAATGTAACGAACATTTTCAATTACTAGATCAAAGTTACAACGGCTGTTAAGTTTTCCAACAAATTCTGATGTATCTGCTAGTTCCTGCTCACGTGTTAACCAAACATCTTGTTCCTGTTTGTTAAGAAACACTTTGGGTAGACTTGCTGCGATTCCCAAACTTTTGTTATCTATTTCTTTGCTAGTAACTAACCTTAGGGTATTGGCTTCAAAGTCCGTAAGCTCTCTATCAAATGCTTTAAAAGTTAGCCCTGTAAGATAGTCAATGACCTGATCAGCCTGTTCTATGTCGCACTCCAATACTTCTATCTTATCATCGCCGTAAAAGTGTTGATATAACATACTGCTGTTTGATACTTTGGGTTGATCGTCTTGCGCAAAATAAGTGTCAGCTTTTTTAACAAAGCCGTTCTTTCTATGGGCAGCACATGCAACAGATATAACTTCATTTACTGGAAACATTTAGTTTTCCTTAAGCTTTTTTGCTGTTGGGTTTAGTATATCCGTCTTTGGGTTTTGCAGTTCTAGCCATCTCGCTAGGTCCACGTAATATTCTATCTATGCGACCTTTTTCTACCATTGGGTGGTTTTTAATTACTTCTTGTACTGCTTCTAGTTCTTTTCTACGTTCTGGTTTACAAAATCTAGATTGCTCGTTGACAACAATTTCAAATAGCTTATATAAATCTGCTATCGACAAACCAGTAACTAACCGGCTAGCTTCTCGCATATAATTTCGTTGATCTCGATCTTCAATTTTACCACGCATTTCTCTACTCCATCAATTAAAAAAACGTGCCGCCCATAGCAATAATTAGCAATTTTCGTACGGCACAAAACTTATTATAACAGATTTGGCTAAGATGTCAAGTATTAATCATCATTACTTAAACTCCAAATACCTTAAGGTAGTTACCTCCGTAGTATACTACAGAAACAATAATAGCTGTAAATATAAAGAAAGAAGGATGCCATCTTTTGACGCCGTCATCATCTTCCCAAAATCCCAGAAAAACAAAGGCAGCTCCACCAAGGTAATACAAACTTAAAAGGAACGTGGCTGTTGCAAAAAGCAAAATTGGACTGGTAAAAAACCAAATCACAAATTTGAAAAATGTTACTATTGCTCCGCCTGCAAGATAAACTATTTCCACGATATTTTCTACTCTTTATTTAACATACTCGTTTATTATAGCAGGAATACAGTATTTGTCAAGCTGTAAGTTGTTGATTTTAAAGGGAGTTTTACGCTACCATTTGCCTTGAGGGCATTTAGATTGTGGTATTTTGGTTTTTGCAGGCATCCAGCAATGGCATAATCTACACTGTTGGGTTTTTTTATAGAATTGAGTACACGAATTACAAGTTTCGAGACGCCTGTGCGACGTCTCAATTAATTGTAAAGCAGCAGCTTTAGCTTCTGAGAACATTAAGCTTTAGTGAACATCCAGAAATTACCAAGAGTCCAGTGATATAATGTTGTGCCTTGATTAGCTACTGCACTATCCACTGCTGCCTTAACCCCTGTAGCTCTCCCTGAAGCAGCCTCGTTATCATTATATTGATGTCCCGCGATAAATTTACCTGAAGCTACTTTTGGTATCCAAGCAGCAAATAAGCTGTCCCATACTGCCTCACTTCTGCTTCGATGATCTATATAAATAAAATCAAAATATCCGTCGGCGTAATTACTTGCCGAAGAAACCATATCGCCTTCTATAATACTTAAAGTTGGAGCAGTGGGCTCAGAAAGGGCAATACCATTCACCGTAGCTATCACTAATTCTTTTGTTAAGGTAACTAAATTTTGATCAGTTAGTGACATATTTTTAATTCTACCATCAGCATCAAATACCCAGTCATCAATACCAACACCAGTGACTGGAGAAACAGCGTTGGCCTTGTAACTATAATAAAATAACTCTTGACCATTGCCTACCCCTATATTGCATATGTTTGTAATGCTGCCAAGCGCCATAGCTTTTTCCATTGGTGCATAAAAAGGTGGCCATGAAATGTCTGTAATTGTTGTTGTTGCCATGTGTAACTCCTGTTATGTTATTATATTATCCAATTATAGTATACTGACGCTGTTACTTGCCCAGCTGTTGGTACTGCTTCTGTAGTGCCGTTACTTTCGTAAAAGTATAACACTATGTTCTGTCCTTTAGTTAATGTAGTTAATTGATCTTGTTCTATCAAGTAAACACCAGTTTGCGCTATATCAGTATCATTTGCTGCAACTAATGTATTTCCTGTACCGTTGTTATCTTTAATTATCAATTGATTAACGCTTCCGCCACTAAAACCGGTTTCTACAGTAACAACTACTTTTGTTGCATAGTATGTTCTAGCTGTAACACTTGGTGCCAAGCCCAAACTAATATTACTTTCTACGCTGTCTGCTGTGAATACGTTACGTAGCAATAATCCGTCACCAGCATTGTTGCCAATATAGTCAATAATTGCTGCTGTTGTTGGTACACTAGTATCGTTATCATTGCCTGTAATTCCGTCTGCTTCTGTAATAAACTGATTAATGCTGTCTGTACCATCTGATAATGTAGCAAATTGTGTTGTACCAGTAACAGTAACGTTTCCTGTAGATATACTATCATCTAACGAAATAATAACTACGTTACCGCCTGTGCCATCACTAATGCTTGTAGTGATGTTATCACCACCCAATAAACGAAGCTCTTCGTTGAATACATTAACCAAACCGTCTGAATCTGTATCAGTAACTAAAGAAATATTAGCGCCATCTCTCGTAGCACCAATTTGACTATCTACATATGCTTTAATACTTTGTTGTGTTGCAAGTACTGTATCACTATCGCTTGACATAGTATCTTCATCTAGAATATCTGTTACACTTACTGCGCCAGTGCCGCTTAGATTATCAAATTCTACACCACCAAAATCACCTGTACCAACTACTGCTAAGTTCTCATCAGTATAAACATTACCGCTTAGTTCCCAGCGTGAACTACCTGGCACATAAAGTACACTTTCTATAACACCAGCAATGTTTGCTTCTAAACCTGCACTTACTGCGGCACCATCTGAATTAACACGGATGACAGCATCTGCAATATCTACTTCAGTACTATTAACTACAGTAGTTGTGCCGTTAACCGTTAAATTACCTGTAACGGTGGCGTCACCATCTATGCTAATTGCTGTTGATGTTATATCGTTAGATAACAAAGTACCAATAACAGTAAGATTGTTGTTAATTGAAACATCATTAGGCAAACCAATCTGTAGTGTTTGGTTTGTCATGTTAGTTTCGATTTCGTTATTAGTGCCAATTATGCTTAATTCTTCATTAGCATACCAATTAACAGTACCCTGTCCAGTACCACCGTTTATGATTATTTCGTCTACTTTGAGAATTTCAGTATCAACGTATGTTTTAACACTCTGCTGAGTTGGGATAGCGTTAGCAAGATCGCTAACCATAGTATCTTCGTCTTTGATACTGGTAATGCTTAGTACACCGTCTGTTAATGTACCAAAGCTTAGAATGGCAGTATTAAGAGTGCCTGTTGCTGAGGTAAAACTAATGTTTGCAGAGTCTTCAGTTAGTAAACCACCTGTGCCTACAATAGGGACACTATCTGCTGTTAAACTAGTTGTAAAATCAGTTGTTACTGTAAGACTTCCTGGTGCTACTACATCAGCAGGAAGACTTGCCGTAAATGTTTGAACACCGTCAAAATCTACAGATATTTGGTTTGTGGTTCCATTAAAAGTAAAGACCTCAGAACTAAAGATAACAGTACCATTGCCAGTATCACCAGCAACTGTCATTGCCAAGCCACCGGATGTTAATTCAGTATCAATGTATGTTTTAATACTTTCTGAAGTTGCTAAAGTAGTAGCACTTGCATTAGCCATTGTGTCATCGTCTAAAATGTCAGTGATAGTAACTGCACCAGTACCACTTAAACTATTAAATTCAACAACATTTAAATTTGCATTTCCTAAATAAGTACCAGTTGTTAATGTAATATTATCCCCGGCAACCTCTAAATTACCAAATACCTTGGGGTCTTCTGTTAATGCAATACGAACAGTGTTTGTGCCTTCCCAACTAGTAATAATGTTATTTGCATTACCAGTGAGTTCAAATGTTTCTGATGCAAAAATAATAGATCCACTACTTGGACTACCAGAGTCTGTGGTAACAGAAAGTCCACCATTATTAGTAACTTGATCGATATATGCTTTTGTACTTTCTGATGTTGCTAATCCAGTAGCACTTACATTACCAAAATCATCCTGGTCTAAAATTTCTACAATTGATGTTGATGTACCTAACGTAATCCCTGATACTACAATTTCTTCTAGTGTGTTGCCATCGTTTGCAAAAAAACTAAACAATCCAGAGCCAGCATTGTATACTAATCTGCCTCCGTTTTTGCCTAGTTGTAGATCCGAGCCTACACCCGACAATCCAAATTGTTTAATTATTGCCATTTAATACTCCTATGCTCCTATATGCTTATTTATCACAAATACGTTATTTTAACCGTAACATCTCCTGCAGTTGCATTGAAATGAGTAAGTTTTGCTTGTAGTAATAGTTCCACAACAGCTGGACTTGGGTGTACATACTCAGGTAAACTAATATATTCTTCAGCTGTTTCTAAGTTGGATTCGCTTGCTCCCATAAGCAAGTCAGTAGCTGCCAAGGTGCCTATTTCAATTACCGGAGTATCAGTACCGCCTGACAACGGTGTAATTATGTCAATACTTACCGTGGTGATCTTTCTTCCAGGTGAAACAGTTCCAATATTTTGAACGTTTATATTGCCAGTAAATGGTCCTGTAAATGTTGTTGTGATAGTTCTTGCATCCACAGTGCTACTGTCTTGTGTTGCTATTTGAGTCCAGCCTCCGCCATTCCATAAGTACAGTACCCATTCACCAAAACCGCCGTCAAGAACGTATGCTTGATCCCCAACCTGAGCATTTAAACTGTCTCTTTCTGTAATATCTGCTACTACAGTTGTACCTGCTTTTCTAATACCTTGTTCTATAGTCATTGCCAGCGGCAATGAACCATTTTGTCCACTAAACACACCTGTTGCAGTTTGAAATGCTTCAGATGCTTCATAAATTAATACTTCGCCGCCGTCATCTCTGGTTAAAACTATTAAGTTTTGATTAAGACCAGTAGTTGTTGCTGATAATCCTGAAACATTACTGCTGCCTACAAAAGGATTAGTATTTGCATCCGGATCACCATTCACAATAGTTATTGATCCTCCAGTAGATTCTGTTAGTGTTAGTACAGTAGGAGTTGCACTTGCAGTTAAGTTTACAATACCTGAGTTATTAATATCAATTGCCATATCCTGAGGGGTTGCAATACCAGGGTATATAGACCCTGATGTAGTGAAGTTTACAAGTGTGCTATTAATTGTTGCACTAAACGGAGTATATCCACCTACTAATCCATATGCTGTTCCAACACTATTGCTAGATATCTTAGTAGGATTATTAACAGAACTTGCTAATACTTTTGTAGTCGCAGTCGCAGTATTGATATCATCTATCATATCAGTTAAGGTTTCTGTGCCACCTGCCCCAGTAAAAGTAATAGTCTCACCATTTAATACAATTGTACTATCTGAAGATATAGTAGGATCTGGAACTGTTCCTGTTAACACTGTAGGGTTAGGACCACTTAAATTTAAAAATATTGCTTTGCCTGCTAATTGCTCAACGTTAGTTAAAGTACCGTTAGTATCATTAACATATATTCTTTCGCCTTGCAATCCAGGAATTGCAGGATCAACATCTAGTATGGGATTATTAGGAGCAATAATAAAGTAATTATCGCCTGGGCCTGCATCTGTAACATAACCTACGACATTTATTGCGGTGTCAGCATTGGATTTAACAAAACCGTTTGTTGTAACACTAACAACATCTCCTACAGAGAATCCGTGATTATCTTGTTCTAATACATAATTTTTTTGAGGGTTTAAATAAGCAAATCTACTAGTAACAGTAGGAAAAAAATCAATGCCTACAGAACTAGGAAGTGGATCCAACATTGGCTGGCCTAATTCGTTGAGTGTGAACACAACAGCAGACCCTGTGTTAAATATTCCGTTTCCTGTAGGGCTTTTAAATGTATTATATCTTAACCAATCTTCTACAATACAGGTTACTGAAGACTTAGTTTTTGATTCCACTGAAATAATCTTTAATGCTTGTCCTGAAGATGCACTAGCAACCCAATCATTGACACGAACATCTAATCCATTGTAGGCAAAATCATCTCTGGTTAAATTAGACCCATGAGTTACAGCGGTAACAGCAAATGTTATTTTCCATCTGTAGTTTCTAGGAGAGGGGGAACCAGAATACCATGGATCAGTAGGCGAGTTCTGAAAAGGCCATACTTCTAAACCTTCAATTAATGATACGCTTACAGGTAATACTTTACTGGGAACATTAAGTTTAATTTGATTTGTTGTATATGTATGGGTCATATTTTATCTATCCTGCTAGTACAAACTGTATCCAAGCGTGAGTAACTGTGCCGAAGCCACCCCTACTTGCAGCAGTTTCTGCTTCTCTTAGTCTCAGTTGTACTTCAACAGTGTCTGCACCGTCAAACAGTGTAGGGGAACCTGATGTTCCTCCTGCTAACACAGTTCTTTTGGTCATAGTTGATTCTAACGGCGATATTACATAATTATTATTAGTATAATCATATCCATACATAATCACACTAAGTGGTGGATAATTATAAATGCCACTATCAAAAGTAATAGTGACTTCTCCGCCAGTTGCGCTATCTATATTTGTTGAACCAATACCTATAGTAGCATCTGTGATCGAACTTAATGTACCGTCGCTACTATAATTTAATTTAAATCTTTCAACAGCAGCTACGCCACCACCACCACTTGTACTATTAGTTGATATTGCCGTTATTTGGCCATCTGCATTAACAGTAAGTTGAGGTATATTGTTCGCATCTCCGTATGTGCCAGGAGTTACCCCGGTTGATCCAGTTAAGAAAGTTGTAGTATCAGTTGGTCTAAATGTAAATACACCAGTGCTTGCGCTGTAACTTAAACTACCGCCTGCACTTGCTGCACCTGTAGAAACAGAAAAACTTGTGAGGTCAACATTGCTTCCACCACCACCACCACTACTTCCTGATCCCTGTGCGACCCAACTTACTCCGTCCCAAGTCCAGGTTACACTTCCTACAGCATATGTTTCATTTACAACTGGGTTGTTTGGAAAATTAATTGCCATGATTAAATCCTAAATACGTTTTATTGTATTTATCACTTTGGGATGATTATGGTGGTGAGGAATAGTATGGATGAAGGGGGTCTAATATAGCTGTTGCCAAACCCCATTTGTGAGCCAAGTAACCTTCTGCTTTTTCCACATTAGAGTTATTTGTACCACCTATGCCAGGAATGTCTTTCACACTCATGAACTCAGCTACCCTGCCATTCATTCTTTCATTAGCTCTGTTGCGGAACAGACGTAAATCCATATTTGTATTTAATGAGTTGTCATAGTCATTTACAGGAGGAGCGACAGTACCTCCATTTAACCTTACAGAAATTTGATTTCCTGACTTGTTAAAAACCGCAGCAATCAGGTACCAAACGTTTATGTTTAGACTCGTGTTAAATAACAGTGCATTGCCTATACTTGATGAGATCCTGTTTGAAGCCAGTCCGTCTAAATCCAGTTCACCAGGAAAAGAAGTTGTATTACTGGCGCTGATAGCATAGTCTCTTTTGGTCGATAATGCCACTGAGTTATTTTCCGTACTCCAAAAACTATCCCGTGCATTAGTCACCAAATTCCACTGCATCAGTCCTATTGCCCAGTGGTTGCCTGATCCATCTGTTTGTGCAAACTCGTTAGTGGTTATATCATCGCCTGAATCAAACGACCATACAGGCTTGCCGTCCAGGCTGGTGCTATTATAAGGAGTGCCAGTCAGTGTATTAGTAGAGTTACCTGTTTTGTCTGTTACTGATGTGATCGTTGATCCGCTGGTTGTATAACTTCCTGTGTCTGAAGCATCAAACCAGGCTGCCAGAGAAATATCAGTGGGGGCCCAAGGTGCAGGAGAACCAAAGGCAGCGGCTCTACGCCCACCTGTAAAACTGCCTGTGAAACTGCTAAAGAAGGGCATTAACTAAACCCTACAAGCTGACCTAATACTGTGTATGTGCTAACACCTGTTTTAAGGAAACTAAAGCTCACCACATCTTCACCGTTGTTGGTGCCTGTGGGTGGTGATCCACCTTGCCATAGCAGTGTTTGTGCCACACCACCAATCTGTACTGCTGTGGGAATACGTGCTGTTGCGCCCTGATCAATAACCAGTGTAACTGTGGCTGCATAGTCAGTGGTTAAACCAAAATTAGTAAAGTTCGCTGTGAAGTCTGCAACTGGAGCAGTGTGACGGAATATGTGTCCGTTATCACAATCGTGTGTTACGGTGCCTGTTGCTGCATTAATTGTGCTGAACGCTTCCTGCACACCAGTATCAAACAGTGCATCCCCCTGAGATCTGAAAGTGCCCAGCGTGTTAACTGATCCTGCAATAATGGTAGTACTGGTGCCATTACCAATATCTATTTGTGTTGCGGTCGTTGTGCCAATGTCTACCTGGCCATTTGCCACTGCGCCAGTGCCTGCATCCAGTATCAGTGTGCCGCCTGTGCTGTTCAAGCCCGAAGCATCACCGCCGTTGATGTTTAGATTGTCACCGTTAACGCTGTCAGTGGTTTCTGCCGCAGGTTGTACATTGCCTGTTTCCAAACTGCTTGCTGAGAACGTGCCACCTGCAAATGATATAGTAACGGTATTACCACCCGAGATGCTTAGGTTGCTGTTTGCCTGATCCCAGGTTAATGTTTGACTATCAGAGTCTACGTTGCTGTAGCCCTGAGTATCTAAATATGCTTGCACTGTGGCATTGCTATAACTTACCACTGTGTTGCTGTAGCCCTGAGTATCTAAATATGCTTGCACTGTGGCATTGCTATAACTTACCACTGTGTTGCTATAACCGTTTGATGTAAGGAAAGTGTTTACATCACTGTCAGCATAGTTAGAAAATCCTGTGATAGTAACCTCATTGCCGCCACTGATTGAAATATTTGAATTTGCCTCGTCCCAGGTTAAAGTTTGTGCATCTAAATCTACATTACTATAGCCTTGTGCATCCAAGTATGTTTGTACATCAGTATCGCCATACGTTGTTGCAGTATTACTGAATCCCTGTGCATCTAAATAAGCCTGAACTGATGCATCTGTATAACTTACAATAGCATTACCATTTAATAATAATCCTGCGCCGCTAGTGCTAATTGTATCTGTACCTAAATAAATTGTGGCATTTGCCAAATATAAATCTTTCCAACGAGCATCGTTTGTGCCTAAATCATATGTTACGTTTGCGCTTGGTATGATATTACCTGCCCAGTTACCTTCACCTAACAACAATACATCTGCATCACCATAACTACCACCTAGACCAGTTAAAGCAATGCTGTTACCTCCTGCAATACTAAGTGTTGCGTTAGCTTCGTCCCAAGCTAAATCTAAATCATCTAAATCTGCGAGTGTAACAAATCCTGCATCACCTGTACCCACATGTAAAGTATCTGTGGTATAATTCCATGTTACCGAACCTTCTCCACTGCTTATCACTGTGTTACTTTGAGGTACAATTAACTCACCATCAGTTAGATTAGCAACATCGGTTAAACCGGTAGTAGGACTTGCATCTACCCACTGTACACTATCAACATCTTGATAATAAATTTTTAATCTACCTTTATTGCTGTTCCACCACAAGTCTCCATCACTAGGACCGGAAGGGGGATTGTCGCTTACGGTTACACTAGCGCCACCACCAGCACTTCCTGCGGGGTTAGTGTCAACCCATTGACTGCTATCAACATCAGTATAATATATTTTTAATCTACCGGCAGCACTATCCCACCATAAGTCACCTTCACTGGGACTTAAAGGAGGAGTATCATCAACATCTACACTAGCACCTCCTGCTGCACTAGCGAAAGTAATTGTGTCTGCTGCTGCATTAGTAGTAATAGTCATACCAGTGCCGGCTGCAAATGTTAATGTATCTGCCTTGTTGTCAGCACTAACTGTAGTTTGTCCTGCTACTTCAATATTACGATAAGCTTCAGTTGTAATAATATTATAATCAACATTACCGTTCCCACCAGCGCCGCCAGCCATTAGTACTAAGTCAACGTTTTGTATTCTACCGTAAGTGTCTACAGTGATTTGAGGTGCATGAGTAACGTTACCGTATGTACCTGGTGTAACACCTGTAGATACTAAGTTTAATGTTGGAGACGATGCAATACCAGATCCACCAGTAACGCTAATTTGTCCCGCCGTTCCTGAAATATTAGCTATGTGTTCTGCATTTAAACTTTGTGCAATTTCAAAAGTACCTTCTACTAATGCGGTACTAATTACTTGGCCTTTGTCGTTTATAGTGATCGAGGGAATGTGTGTTGCATTGCCGTATGTGCCTGCTGTAGATACTGGTTCAATAAATATACCAGTGCTATTTGCAAGTAACCCTCCGGATGGCGAAGTAGTAATATTAATTACGCCCTGATCAGTTTTGTTTAAGCCATTACCTGCACTGTAAGGATCAGATAATGCGGGCCTCCATTCATTAACCCCACCAAAATATGTAAGTACTTGTCCGTTTTCTGGTGCATAAGCACCAAAGGTGTTAACATCAGATAATTCGTTTGTTGAGAAAGTAATAAAATCTATTTCAGATCCTGCTGTTATTACTACTTGGGTGCTTCCAGAGTACACTGACGGAGTGTCAGATAAACTAATAAATGTATTGGCCATTATCAATCCTAAGCTAGTGTGCTATTACAGCTATTTATCACTTTTAGCTAGATAATATGACTCTATCAATGCTGCCATAAGATGAATCATATGTAAGACTGTCGCCAATATGCCTACGATCCATATAAGCCCTTATGAATGTGTAGTTTCCTCTGAAAGTATATGCTTCTGATTTTGTTGCAGGAGCGTTTGCGTTGTATTGAATATAACCGTCTGGGTTCCAAGGATTACTACCTGGATACAAACCGTTAAGTGGATCAATCACAAGATCAAACCAATCTCCGTCCGCAGGTTCTAAACTGAGAGTTGCCTGAATTCTAAATCTTCCTATCCAATTGTTATATGTTACTTGTATTGTGTGCAATCCGTCAGTATATCCGTAATAGCTATCACTTTTTACAACTTCGCTAAATTTGGACATTTCAATGCCAGTAGCACTCATAATCGTAACACTTCTTCTATTAATGGGCATTTGTATTATCCTGCTGTTTTGACTTCTACTACAGCACCGTCACCAACCAATTGCTGTACAACTTGCTCCAGTGTGCTAACTACTTCCTCATTAACCACTGATGTAAGTTTCTCACCGTCTTTTGCAATTCTGCTGATTTCGATCACTACTGAATCGCTTACTATTTGTGCCATGTGTATCTCTCCCTGGGTTATTATAGTATTTATCATATAAAATACTTTTCAACCAGCAAAGTTTCTTTTTTTAGTTAGACAATACTTAACATGTAATCTTTATCTGTATATCCTATTTCTACCCAACAATCCTTTAAATTTTCAAACAATATTTTTTTACTCAATGGTTTCTTTATTTCGTGTTCAAACAATCGTTTTAATGGCCTTGCTCCCATATTAGGATCATATCCGTCTTGAGCTAGTTGTAAACGAGCATCCTGAGTAATCTTAATTCTAATTTTACTGTTGTTACCTATCAACAATGCGTTTGTTTCTTCTACTAGTTTATCAACAATTAACAACATTTGTGTGTTCTCTAGTTTACTAAACGGCACTATTGCATCAATCCTGTTTCTAAATTCAGGGGCAAAAAATTGTTGGATAGCTTTATCAATCTCTCCCTGCTTTACGGGATCACCAAAACCAATTTTACGAACCTCACTTGCTTGTATTCCCAAATTGCTTGTCATTAAAATAATAACATTAGAAAAATCTACTTTTTTGCCAGCACTACCAGTAAGAACTCCATCGTCCATAATTTGTAACAACACCTGTAAAACTTCTGGTGCTGCTTTTTCCACCTCATCTAATAATAAAACACAATTAGGTGTTTCATCGATTGCTGCTAATAACTGACCTTGGCCCATTTTACCTTCTGCATGGCCAATATATCCTGGAGGAGCACCAATCAATTTTGCAATGCTGTGTCTTTCTTGATATTCACTCATATCAAATTTTACCAATGTACAATTTAATTCCTCTGCTAATGCCCTTGCAGTTTCTGTTTTACCAGTACCTGTGGGTCCTACAAATAGAAAACTACCAATTGGTTTATGCACTTCCCGTAAACCTGCTTTGCTTACCAATATACTCTCTACAATTTTTGCAATTGCTTGATCTTGTCCGTAAACAACTGTCTTGATTCTATCTTCCAGTGTTTCGTAACCATAACTGCTTTCCGTATCAATTACGTCTTCGCCAATGTTACTTATTTTACTAATAACTTTTACGACATCTGAAATTTTTACGGTTTTTTGTTCACGAAGTTTAACTCTAGCGCCAGCAGCATCTACAATGTCCAATGCTTTATCTGGAAAACACTTATTTTTGATATATCTATCAGAAAGGTCAACTACTCTGCTTAATAATTTTAAGCTGTATTTTACATGATGGAATTCTTCGTAATAGGATTTCAGACCGTATAGAATATCCTTAGTGTCAGCAACTGAAGTTTCATTGATTATTAGTTTTTCAAAACGCCGTTTCATTGCGCCATCTTTTTCTATACTATTAGCAAATTCGTCTGGAGTAGTTGCTCCTATGGTTTGTAATCTACCTCTACCTAACGCAGGCTTTAGGATATTTGCAGCATCAACTGATCCGCTAGATCCTGTACCTGCTCCCATGATCATATGTATTTCGTCTATAAACAAAATAGCGTCTGGGTCTTTTTCTAGATAGGAAATTACACCTTTTAATCTTTCCTCAAAGTCACCTCTGTACTTGGCACCTGCAATCATTCCTGCTAAGTCCATGCTGTACACAACTTTGTTTTTCATTATATTTGGTATTTCACCGTCTACGATTTTTTTAGCCAACCCTTCTGCAATAGCAGTTTTACCTGTGCCTGGTTCCCCTACTAACACACAGTTATTTTTCTTTCTTTTTGCAAGTACGTGTACTAAGTCACTTACCTCGTTTTGTCTTCCAATTAAAGGATCTATCTTGGAATTTTTTGCTTCTTGGTTTAAGTTTATGGTGTATTGTTCCAATAAATCTCTTGCTTCGTTATCTTCCTTTTCTTTGATAATTTTCTCTTTAATTGTCTCTTTTTCTAATCCGTTTATTTCGCAATAGTAACGAGCAAAACTTTCTTCCTCGCTTAAAATACTAATTAACAAATCTGTTGTTTCAAATTTGTCTTTTTGGCTAAACATCATTTGTGCTACGCCTCTTTGAAAAACACGATCAACTAATGTTGTTTTTTTAGGTTTTCCTTTAGTGCCGTGAACATTCTTTAAACCATGCCAACTTTCTCTGTTAAAATAGTTATTTAAGTCTGTGATTATTTGATCAACGTCAACTGTATTTTCCTTACATACCTCTATTATTTTTTCGTCCCTGAGTAAGCACAAAACAATATGTTCTAGAGTAACATATTCATGATTTAGTTCTTGGGCTACAGTTAGCGCATTATGCATTACTTCTTCAATTGTCACTTAAATACCTCATCTTTTATTTTATTTAACATCGATATATGCTCAGGATTAGTAATATTAGGTGTCTTAATATCTAATATTAAAAACAAATGTCCTTTGCTGTTGATATTATTAGGACTAGGCATACCCCATTGGCTTAGTCTTAATCTTTCCCCCGTACACGAACCTCTTGGTATTTTTACTTTGAACCTAGATCCTGCAAAGTGTTCGTATTCTATTTCTCCTCCTATCATTGCAGTGATACAGTCTATGTTAATTTTATGCAATACATTATCCCCATCACGTGCCATGTTTGGTGGCATTTGTGTTTGTATTCTTACAATCAAATCTCCAGGAGGTAACTGTTTAAATCGTTGATGTCCTTTGCCGTGTATTCTTAATTTTGCCCCTTCACGAATACCAGGTGGCAATGATATATTTTCGTTTATAACCCCAGCGTTTATGTTAAAATCTCCGCCTGTATAGGATTGCAAAAGACTAATATTTAAATTTACTTGTGCATCAGGATTTCTTTGTTGCTGTGGTCCTCTGTTACTAAATCCAAATTGTGACATGACATCATCAAACGGGCTACCGGTATTAAAGTTAAAACTGAATCCCTGAGGTCCACCTTGTTGTTGTGGATCCACTGTACCAAACTGATCATACATTTGACGCTTTTGAGGATCACTTAATCCTTCATATGCTTCTTGTAATTTTTTGAACTCAGCTTCGTCGCCGCCTTTGTCAGGATGATGTTGTCCAGCTAACTTGCGATAAGCACGTTTAATCGTTTGTGGATCCGCATCGCGAGCCACGCCTAGTGTTTGATAGTAATCCATATGTGTCTATTATAGCATAAGTTTGAGGAAAATGCAAGGGGCAACTGTTGTTACCCCCGCATCTTTATTTATAGAATTAAAAGACGTACTTTAATCCTAACTGGATACGACTTAAACTTCTGTAGTAGTTAATCGCTTGATTATCCACACGGTCTAAGCTCATGCCGTAAGCTGGACGATATTCATAACTGTATGAGCCGTCAGCGTTTGTGACTGGTACTGCTTCAGCTAAACTACGGGCTGAGTTGTTTGCTTTAGTCTGCTGTCCCCAATCTGAGTTCAACAAGTTAGGCAAGTTCTCAATATCAAGTGATACTAGGACCTTGTCTGCCTTGCGAAATCCTGGAAACTCTTGAGTAACTTTTAAGTCAACTCTGTAGTTCCAATCAGTTTCGAACTCGTTGATTGGTGCAAAGCCACCTGCATAACCTGCTAAACCAGCTGCTGCAATGTATGCGTTGTAATCAGCTGCAAAGTAATCAGGAATGATTACGTCTGTACCTGAACCATTTGGTACATAAAATGCTGCTGTTTCATCACGAGCTGATTCTCTATCCAATCCCCATAACGCACCATCTTTATACTGACCAAGAGTATAGCTGAATGGTTCGCCACTTACAGCGCCAGCAATTAATGCAAAGCGTGTTGGTGAGTTTGGAATCCAGTTTGCAGTATAACCTGCAACAACACTAATTGTGTGTTCACGGCTGTATGGGCTTCTGTGCAATACGTCTGCATTGAAGTCTTCATACTTAGTGGTGTACTTGAAGTTACTGATGTTACGTGAGCTGCTTAAAGCACCTACTGTTTCTACATCTTGCCAAGTGTAATTAGCGTATAAGTCAAAGCCATTATCAAAGGCCTTTGCAACACTAGCTGAGAACAAAAGACTTTCGCCTTTGTCTGTGTTAGTGAGTAACATGTCATAACCACGACCGTCAATGAATTTCTCCATTGCTTTACCACATACACTATAGTCTGCATAAATTGCTCTGCCATCTGGGCCTGTACCAATTTGAGTATTTGATACATAGTCACCAATTTCTGGACAATCTACAGCACCACCAAATGCAGGGTTGCCAATACGCAACTGCCGGAAGTGTAAGTCTTTGTCTACTTTGGTCATTAACAAGTCTGCTGTCATATCCCAACCATCACCAAAAGTCCAATCAGCGCCAATGCTTACTTTAAGTTCACGTGGCAATTCAAAGTTTGGATCCATGATGTCAGCATAACCAGGACGGAATCCAGGTTGACCAGGCTGATAAATGTACTGGTCAAATACTGATGTATCAAACCCATCAAAGCCTGCTGCTGCTTCTAGTGGAACGTTTGCGTTTTGGATACCAATACCATCATTGCTGAAAGTACCACCCATCCACACGTTAGGACGTCCACCAGTAAAGTAACCTGCACCACCGCGGAATGTTACATCCTGGAAGAAAGCAAGGTCATCTGCTTGGAATGAAAAACTAACTCTAGGCAAGAATACATCTTTGCCGTCTAAGCTAGTAGCGTTACTGAAACCATAGTATTGTTCAATTTGAGGATTAGCCTTTGGTGCTTGATCCATAGAGATCTTTTCCCAACGTGCGCCAGCATTAACAGTTAATCTGTCAGTAGCGTCCCAGGTATCCTGAATATAGAAACTGGTAGTTTCAATAGCAAAGGCAGCACTGCCATCAGCAGGGTCGCCACTTGGTGCATTACGATAGTCAATGTCGTAAGGAGTCTTGTTAGCAAAGTCTTCAATGCTTGCAAAAACTAACTCACCATCGCTGTATGCAACAAAGCCGTTAAAAACGTCTACTTCGTTGTAATGCACACCAGCAACAATTTCATGTTGGCCCAGCAAGTAACTTGCTTCCAATTCCATCTCTGTTGTGGTTGTACTGAGTGTGTTAAAGTGACGGAAAACGTCAGGACCCATTAATACTTGTGGGCCTCTGTTGCCTTCGCCTAGTTCAACAACTGCTCGCATAAAGTCTGCACCACCAACACTGTCTTGTGCTGTATCAACTTCACGCTTACCATATCGTACACTTGTGCTTAACTTGTCATTCCAATCTGAAAAGATTTGAACGCTGTTAGCAGCAAGTTCAGATGTTTTGATGTAGTTACCTGAGGTAAGTGCTAACACAGTGTTTGAACCACCGTACTCGCTTACATCGTTATTGTCTGAAGTCTGGTGGGTAAAAGTTGCACGATGGAAATCTGAGATATTCCAATCCAACTTAACCAACAAATCTTCGTCTTCTAGCATGTTATCCATGCCGCTTGCGCTACCTGCATTATAACCATAAACTGAATCAGCAATGGCAATAATTTCCTGTGCGTCAGCAAGTGACACGCCGTCTACTTCTCTAACGGCACCAGATCCAGCAGCACCAAAAACACCTGGCTCTTGCTTTTCAAATTTGTCATAGTTGACAAAGAAGAAAAGTTTGTCTTCCAGGATTGGACCACCGAATGTAAAACCAACAGTTTCTTCATCAAACTCACCATTGGTGACTTCAGTGCCGTCAGTTTCATCACCTACAAAACTGTCGTTAGTCTTATAAGCATACACGCTACCAGAAAATTCATTTGTACCTGACTTAGTAACAACATTAATGTTACCAGCAGTTGAACCTGAATCTCTTACGTCATAGTCTACCACGCTCACAGTTACCTGATCAACGCTTTCCAATGCAATAGGCGAACGTACACCTGGGTAGCCGCCATACTCCAAACCGAAGTCATCTGATTGGCCAATACCGTCAACACTGAATGAGCTATAACGTGCGTTTTGTCCAGCGATGCTGATACTTTCAGTATCGTCACCGTTGAAACTGATGCTGTAAACATTCACAAATGGTTGTGTTGCAACTGCATCTTTTAGGTCACGGCGAACACTAGCAATATCATTAACTTGATCTGCTGTCATTACGCCGCTTGGACCAGCTTGCAGACCTTTGAGGTCTTGTCTGATCGCTGTTACTACTACTTCTTCCATACTGCGTTCTGGTGCAACGGTTAAACGTAAACGTTCTTCTTTACCCAAGTTCAAGAAGATACCTGATGCGGAACCCAGTGAATCACCTACAGTTGCAGCAACGTAGTAAGGACCGCCAACACGTAAATTACGTGCTACAAAGATACCTTGCTCGTTTGTTGTTTGTAGTGAAATTGAACCAGATGGTTCGTGTGTGATAACGACTTTAGCGCCGTCTACTACTGCACCCCCAGAGTCAACAACGACTCCACGAATAGCACTAGTTGTCTCCGAGGCAACCGAACCAACAGAAAATACTGCAAGTACGATACCAAGGAGGAGTTTGCGAATATTCATATGTAACTCCTTACTTTTCTTCGCTGTTTGTGAATGACCTTAAATCAGCATCATCGTGTTAATTATACACACTTAAAGTAAAAAGTCAAGTTTATTGAACAAAAATGTAAGAACTATGTAAACTTAAAGTAGTTTCTAGATTAATCAAACCATAAACAATTTATTTCAGTCTCTATACTTGATCTAGGCGTATCTTGCCTGCCAGGAAATAAAAAAGATGAATGCGGTGTAAACCAGCGTTTAGTTTTAAGCAAAGATGAATCATATAATCTAAATAACACAACTTCGTCATAGGTCATTTCTGAATAATAATACCAATTATGTGTTATTTCTGGTTTTTTTGAAAAGAGTAACATATGATGTGAGTAGTTAGGATCATTGTTAGCCTCGATATATTTTTTCACTAAATGATCTGGTACTTTGTAATTAATCATTTCCAAAGGATGTATACTCGTGGGATCACACCAAGCCATTTGACTACAAGGATTAGTTTCTCCTGTATTACGCCAGGCCTTGAACATTGCCCAACGTTTAATTGTTGGACTAGGATCGTGGATTTTTTTACTAGCATGCCCTATAAAACTGGGGATGTTGGAAAAATCCAAGTGTTTAAATTTATAGCCTAAAATTTCAAAAGCATTTGATGTGAGATCGTTATGAGCAAATACAGCAGGAGGTAAGTCTTCTTCTTGATCAGTGGATCTAAATCTAGATTTATTTACTAATACACAATCTGCATCAGTTTTTTCCAGACCCAACTTAGCTAATTTGTAATGGTATCTATGTAGGTCATTACTATCGGGCCCGAGTGTTGGGGTAAGCTTACCAAGTTCGTCGATGTTATGAGGGATAAGCTCAAATCCTAAGGATTGGAGACCTGGTAGTTTAATGGTTCTAGCATTCATTATTTCAACAGGGAAGTCTTTGTACTCCTCAGGGGTAGGAGATCTATATACACGGTATTGAATAGTAGTTTTCATTTAAGTTTCTTAAGAACCAATACACTGCCTGCACTGTCTACTTCCTGCCCTTTACCGCCATCAACTAATTCCTGACACGCAGTGGTTACGCCAGGACAATGGTTAATCTGATTACGATGTTTTAATCCGTCGTTAGGCACAGCATCATGGAATACACATAATCCTCCAATGTCTAAACTGTCCCAGTGAGTGTCAATATCTCGCTTAACTCCTTCGTAGGAATGGTCACCATCAATAAATAATAATCCTAAATTACCTGTTGTTATGTTTTTAGCATCATCTTTAATCAGTTTTAAACTCTTGGAAAACTCAGGATCTGAGAAATATTTTTCTGATGTCTGGTGATGGGCTGGCGCAATGTCAACACTAATCACAGGCCTGTCAGCCCCAGCGGCCGCTACAATTAACACAGTGCTACCACCATGGCGTCTGCCAATTTCCAGTATAGTACCTGAAGTAGCTTTAATAGATCGCCACAGGCATTCTGCCTCATCAAAGTTCAGACGTACGATACCTCTGTCATTGTTGTTGTTATAGGGGGTGTCTTTATATCCATGTAAGAATTTCATTTCTGAAACACTATTGAATTTTGTTTGTAATGTAATCAAGTGTACTCCTATTAATTTTATTAAGTTGTCTGTTTCTTTTACCGCAGATTACTCTTTGTTATACTATTATTTTTTAATGCGTTTTCCATGCATACCTTACTGTTGTGTCTTACATCTCCATCAAATAAAAATTGTTGTAATTTATCTAACTTAGTTAAATTAATATTAATCATATCATTAAATGATAAGTTAAAAGTATTTTCTGTGCCCTGCCAGCCTGCAACTCCGTTACGAAGTTTAGCCAAATTATCGATGGGGAACGCTGCTTCGCTTAAATCTTGCCTTTTTGTTTGCTCCCTCATTCTGTTCAGTGATTCAATACATTCTTGTTTGTCCCTTGTTAACAGAATTTTTTTAAAATCTTTTAATGATTTTTCTGTTATAGGATTATATTCAATGTGCCCTTGAGAAAAATAATTATCAGTTATTAATGATGCAGTGCGTGTTATTGGCCGATACACCGCCTTATCCGGTCCATACAGTTTTTCTTTATGAATATTGCGTGGATTAAATTTTACAAAACCTGTCGATGTAAAATGCATCCAGCTAGGATTTATTTTTAATTCAGAAAGCAAGTTTACGCATAAGTAAGTTCCTGATTTAGGTTGGCTAATAATAACATATTTCATTTTAATTTAACCAACCTAATAAACAGTTACAGTCTATGCTTGTTCTATGTGGTAATCCTTTTTCTTTAAGACGAAATCCAGTGTGTATACTTGCCCAGGATTTGTTTTGATAAAACTTTTGGCTGTCCCAAATATTAAATAAGATTAATTCATCAGGTTGTAGGTTGGGATAATAATAATACTTTCCAATAAGTTGAGTACAATCTCTATGTATTGTTAATGTTTGATAGTTTGAATCCTCAAATATTTTTCTCACCTCACAAGTTTTAAGTACATCAATATTACCTGAGCCTTCTAGCATGAATTGGTTATCAGGATGTTCAGGCCCTAAGTTTCTCCAGCTGTTATAGCATGCTGTTCTAACTGTACTCCAATCGGCATCAGCAAGTGATTGTTTGTTTATACCAGGAGCAAATCTTACTGTATAATCCTTATGCAGGATTGAATTCGGATTGATTACTCTGTTAAGCCATAGTCGACTAGTGTTAAACCTACGTGTAGATTTTTCCAGTTTTGAATGTGTTAAACCTACACTGTGCAATATTAGAGCTTTTATATATGGCTCCATTGCGGAATGATAATCATTGTGCAGTGACGAGGCTACAGTACATTGGTTTTTTACTGTACGTAGGCGATAAGCAGCAGGGCTAGGCCCTGGGATGTTTTCTTGTAAATTAAAATGCTTACCCGTCTCGGAGAGATTGACATTCTCGGAGCGCTCCCCTGAGGGCAGATGATTACTTGAACGTATCCTATGACTATGACATAACACTATGTCTGGTTTAAATGTATCCATCATTATATCAGCTAGTTCATTATAATAGACTTCAGCTATTTTTTCAGAGTTAGTTATAATCCTGCTATTGTCTCTAGAAGTAAAAACTTTTGATTTATGATTTAATAAAGTAAGGTTATTACTGCCAAAATTAATATCTGCTTCCCTTGCATTATGAATGTCAATGTCGATAATGCCATCATGGAGATTGATCTCACCAGTGATTTTCATTTATTTTTATATTTTTCAGTAAGTTCTTTGTTACGTGCAACATAATCTTCTAGATCCGTATCACCATCTCCGTCAGCGTCGGATGTTGTGGTTGCCTGTCTGTAATAAAGGATTACATCTTTGCTTTGCAATATGTAACGTTTGATCTCTTGTAAATTAGCAGCCATTGCTTCATAGTCTTGAGGAATAAGAGCGAAAACCACAAAGCCACCGTCCAGTATTTTCTCTACCTTCTTGATCTGTTCATCTAGGTTATTACGATTAATCACAAAAAACTCTACGTCTTGCATTTGTATTTCTTGTGGGAGTGGAGGTTGATAAATTTCTACAGCAACCTGTTCGGTTACTATTTTTACTTCAGGAATAGGTGGGGGTAATTTGTCCTTACCTTTAAAAAGACCCCCTATTCCAAATGAAGCGCAACTACTTAGTAGTAGAGTCGCTGTCAGTATCGCTAGTGTCTGTGTTATCCGCATTTTGTACCTCTTTGCTGGCTTGCTCAACGCTTCTGAACACTTCAGCTGTGCTTTTGTTAGCACGTGGTTCAATTAGTCCAGGCTTTGCTCTGGCAAGTTTTGTTAGGTTGTGTCGTTTAAATATACTCAAGTATGCATCACGTTCTGCTGCAATTGCATTTGATTTTGCACTAAGCTCACTGATAGCAACATTTTGTGCTTGTGCTTTTTGGCTTAGGCTTTGTATTGTGTTTAAGTTTTCTGCTTGTGCTACTTCAAGTGCTGCCGCTTTCTTTTGTTCCACTTGTAGTTTGTAACCCAGATCATCAATTTGATCTTGCTTTGCATTAATAGTAGTGTAATGATAAAACCAGGCGGCACCTGCTACTAAAATTAGTACTGGTAATAGTTTTAAGAATCCGAACATAATCGTGTTACTAACACCTGTTGCTGGGTTGGGTGGAAAACCACAATGTAATCATCTATGGGTACTGCTCTCATTTCTCCTAACATTTTATTAAATGTTCTCATAACGCTATCTAGAGGTTTTAAAGCACTTTCTGAAATGCCTATGTCTTGCATTATTTCTTTTTCACCAAATCCACTAATAGTTAATTGTGCTGTATTTTGTCCTTTTGTCATTGTTATTGTATTTTCGTTAATTACAACCGTATCTAATAATGATTTACCTAAAAATTCTAAAATATCCTGGTTTTTTTGGTTCATTTGTTCTTCTGCTTGTTGCTTATCCATATCTTCCCGTGTTTTATAATCAGCCGGATCTGTTATTAGAGCAGCCTTAAATTCGTCACTGCCTAACGGACTGTAATCATCTGTTAAGTGTGTCTTTACTTCCCAATTAAGTTCGCCAGCAACATTGGAAATATCGTTGGTTAACTGTTTTATGTTATTGTATGTATTTTCGTTACGATCAAGTTCTACAAATACCATAAAGTAACCATCCTCATTTGGATTTGGAGTTACTTCAACGTCACGGAACTCTACTATGCCATTATTAATAAATGAGTAAAGATCTTTGCCAACTAATTCTTCGGAAACATAATATCCAACTACTACTACATCTTTGCTTTCGCCAGTTTTTGGTTCAAATTCATCAACTGAAACTTTTTTTAGGACAGTGTCTTTTAAATCTCCTTCATATAATCCCATTATACTTGTCCTCCTGACAGCTGCTCTTCGTTCTCAGCCTGTTGCTCGGCATTTAAACTTTCTGTGTCAACATAGTTATTCTCTTCTGATTGCACTATCTCTGTGGTGAATTCATCCACATATCTACGAGGCATCTTGATTTCTACTACCCAAACTGGTTCAGTTTTAGTTTTTGCTTTATGTCTAACCCTGCCGTCAGTACTAATGTCAGTGGTAATATCGTCAAATGTTTTTACTTTGACAGGTGAAAGTAAATCATCTTTGTAATATTTAACCAAACAATTTCTAGCAAATAATCTTTTTGCACCAGCTGGATCAGGCATTTCTGATTGTTTGTAAAGTAATTTTACGCCGACATAATGTCTATCTAGGGTAGGTCCTTCAAGCACTTCGCCTTTGCTCCAGTTTTTATAAGCATAAAGGTCAATATTATCCAGTGTTTTTTCAAATTCCAATAGCATATCCAATAATGTATTAGTTTCAGATATCTTTTTGATCTGGTCGTTTAACAATTTTACAGATATAGTCATATCATGTCTCCGAATTACAACTATTTATCTGATTCGTCAACGAAAGGCAAAGATTCTGTAGGCTGTACAGGAATCAATAATCCTGCTTCATTTAATCTGTTAAAAACAACATCCCAACTTTCCTGAACCATAATTTTAAGAATTAATCTATGATTAGGATCTGGTTTAACAGTATGCCAAATTTTCTCTACATTGACAAATAGTGCTTCAAAGGGATATTTATGTTGTATTCTGTCTTTCCCTAACCATATTATAGGCACTGTATCCTGTAAATTTAAATTGATTGTCACTCCTGAATTCTGGTCGTCTATGTGCCAACCTAGGCAGGTATTAGGAAATTGATAATTAAACCTAGGATAAGTCTCTAATCCTTGTAGGTTTAAATCTTTTGAAACCTTGTCAACTTCATTTTTCATATCTGTGCCTTCAAAACACATCATATGAAAGTAATATAATTCTCTCTTTGTTTGGCAACTCCAGTGCCAAAATTGATCGTGCCTACAAGGATCGTTATTTACTCCAGGTCTTATATTATCATAAAAGACATCTTGGTAATATTTTTTGTCTATTTCATAATCTAAGGCCCAGGGCCTTGTTACATCATCTACATCTAGCTGATAATCCATAAATAATATTTTCCTATTTCGCTTATTTACTTTTCAGTATTTACACTTACTTACTTAAATGATCTCCGTGCGCAATAGTTTTAATGTTGTGGCAAGTGGGACATAATGTTTGCAAATTTTTAGGGTCATTATTGTCATGATTACCGTCTATGTGATCTACTGTTAGCACACTTCGGATTGCAGCATTTTGTACTTTTTTATCAGTTATGCTCTTAATCCAGCGATGCCGCAAAGGGTCAAAACCACAACAGTCACAGGAATCATTTCTACTAAAACTGTATGTTTTACGCCCTGTAGCAAGACCACCGTATTCACTTAAACTGCGCTGATGGGATCTACAATACTTGTCACTGCCTGGTCCCTGGTAGGGTGTGAGAACCTTCCCACACCCTTCAACAGTACAACGTTCAGTTCTAGCTTTTTTAAGTAAAACCCCTTCTTTTAATTTATCAAACTCTGCTTCACGGAATGCCATTATGACAACTCCTCAGCAGTAAACTCGTATGCAAACTTACCGCTAAATGTTGGTAGCTCAAGTTTAAAGCCAGCATTTCTAACAGCCTGACATAACCATGTAGGAGCAACTTCTGTCTGATTACACCTTGAGTTGAAGTGTCCACGTACATCTTCAGGTTGTCTACGTAACCAGCCAGCATATGCAGCCATTACTTTGGCATGCTTTTTATATTTCCAATTGTTACCGTAACCTTTCTGCCAGGTATTTTCTGTAACTATTCCTAGACATTTTGCAAACTGTTTGATGTAGTCACTATCCACATCAATACCTTGCACATCACATGCTCTAAAAATATGAGACATGTTGTCTATTTCCAGAGGTTGCACACTTTGGTCTGAATTAGTAATGCGATGATATTCAAACACATTAGCAAGAACGCTACTTTTCCATTTGTTTATATCACGGCTGTTAGCAGGAAAAATTTCTGTAGCACGTGATACAGCCCCAGGCTGCAGGTGATTTCCAAATTTTTCGTGAGTAAAGAACATACCATTCTGCTCTAATGCAGTCTGTATCTCTTCAAATCTAACACTCCAAGGATCTGTGTCCCCGTTATTGCGTACACTAAAAACATACTGCTGGTAAAGGTCAAATTTGTCAAGAGCTTTAGTCATAGTATTATCGTGGACACCAATAAAACGCTTTCGAAGTTTTGCTATATCCTGAGCAGGATGTACTGCTACTGGAACTACTAGGTCCAGTGCGTCTTGTTCAGTCATTCCAAAAGCATATACCGCAACACAAAACAGAGTAAGCGCAGTGTGCTGACCGTCCCAGATGGCATAAAACTGCTCTCCTGTGATCTTGTCTTCATAATGGACTAATACTTCGTCATCTGTTAAAGGATATACACGGATTACATTAACGTATGCTGGATCAAACTTGCCTAAAATATCTACAATCCAGTTCGGATCTGGTATACGCTGGATACTGGCGTTAATAAAACACTGCCTAAGTGTAACCTGCTGGTCTTTAGGAATGTACACCATAGATGGATACATGTCCTGAAATTTTTCATACTGTGGGAACCTGAACCGAAACTCTTCACAAACTTCAACAATCTGTTCCATGACTGATTCATCGCTGTTTACGTAAGTATCGAACCGGTCTATTAAGGACGCAATTTCGTCCTGGTTGGTGTTATACTGAGCATTAGCTTGATCAGCAAATGCGTTAGTTTTTTGGCTTTGATGGGCCTTTAAGATTCCTGGAACCTTCCATGTATTCTGATGCATAATTTTACATCCTTTTTTATGCCCTTTACGAGCTGTTAGTTTTTTTAGTTTATGGCTTAAATGCCTATGTAATTTTCATTACTCGTACATAATAGCAAATTTTGCAGATAAGTCAAGCTCTAAGTTGTTGATTTTATTGGAGATTTTTACGCTGCTAAGTGCTTGATTTTATTAGGGCGAATAGTGTAGGAATCCTTGAAGTTTTGTAAAAATTGCAAATTATGTAAAATTTTTGTTGGTTTATATGCTAAATAATATTTGATGATAAAGAACCATCTAAAAAGTTCATGTAATAACCATTCATTTAACGTGTATTGGACGAGAGTCTTCTACACGTTTTTTTATGACTGGATTAACAGGAGTAAACTATGTCACGTAAGAAGCGTAAAGCAAATTGCAACAAATACCGAAGAAACCAACCACAAGGAGAACCATATTTGAGACTAGTACAGGGCGGCGCACCTTTAGAGCGTAACAGAAACAAACAAGTAAACATTGTACCCAGAAACTTCCACCAGGATAATTTATTAGATTATCTGGAAGATCACAAAATCAACATAGTTTTTGCTGTGGGCCCAGCAGGCACAGGCAAAACACTCATTTCAACACTAGCAGGCATCAGAGAACTAAAAGCAGGTGACATCGACAAGTTCGTAGTAACCCGCCCTGCTGTAAGTGTGGATGAGCAACACGGTTTCTTGCCAGGAACTTTACAAGAGAAAATGGCGCCGTGGACGAGACCCATATTTGATATCTTTGAGGAATACTATAGCCCAGATCAAATTGAGTACATGTTGAGTGATAATAAAGTAGAAATTGCTCCACTAGCATATATGCGTGGACGCACTTTTAAAAACTCATTCATCATAGCAGATGAGATGCAGAATGCTACAGAAAGCCAAATGAAAATGCTACTAACCAGAATAGGAGATGGTAGTAAAATTGTGGTTACTGGCGACCTAGCGCAGCATGATCGTGGCTATGAATCAAACGGCTTAAAGTTGTTCATTGAGAGATTGGTGAGAACAGGAAGCGACCGCATCAAACTAGTAGAGTTTGACAGTAAGGACATTGAACGACACCCAGTGGTAGATGAAGTACTAAGACTTTACGCTGAGTAGGAAGGAAGGGGTGGCGACACCCCTTTTTTTGATAAATAATGTGATATAATACCCAGGAGTGACATCATGGCAACACGGAAAGCGTTGAGCATCCAACATAAAGATATTTTTAAAGCTATACACAGAAGTCAGCATTGTCAGCGTAATTGGAATCTAGATAAAAAAATACCTCAAGAAGACATTGATATGATTATGGAATCCATAACACAATGTCCAAGTAAACAAAACCGAGCATTTTATAAAGTACATCTCGTACAAGACCGTGACATTATTGAAACTATACATAGTTACTCTGATGGGTGTGGACAACAACACATTGGACCAACATTTACAACAACTAATACTCAAGTGCTTGCACATTTATGTATTATTTTCGAACAATTACCAATTAAACAATTTGTAAGAAGAGAATATGGTTTAAATTTAGCACTAGTCCAAAAAATTGATTTATCTACTATAGATTTTGAAAAACATATAGTAGATACAGATCTCGTCGCAGAAATTGAACGTGATGTACTTAAAGATCAAAATATGGCAATGGGCATTGCTGCAGGATATGCTAATTTAAGTGCTAGTTTACTAGGTTATAGTACTGGATGTTGTGCTTGTTTTGATGGTTATGCAGTAAAGGACCTTTTAGGATTAGAAAGTGCACCTGAGCTGATAATGGGCATAGGTATACCTGGAGAAAAACCTAGACGAGTACATCATTACGACGACTCAATTACTTTTAGGACAAATAAAAAACAACCAATTCCAGTAACACATTTTTAGGATAAATTATTATGGCTAGAACACGACCTAGAAGAGGCCCACCTTCAAACACTGCAACTGTTATTAGTTTTAGTGATTTGCCATCCGCCGCCCAACAAAAAGGCAGAGGTCAAGGCGCCCAAAATTTTGGGAAGTCTATGCGTGATTTATCTAGAGATGATTTAAGTGCTAGTCAACGCAATGATGCAGCCTCTACTGATATTGTTATAATACAGGATGGAGACGCAGACATTATATTAAGTCCAACTGGAGATGCTATCCAGGCAATACAACTGGCAGTAGCAGCCCGAACATAAAATTTTACTGCTACCTTCTACCCCATGCAGGCTTAGGCCGATCTTCAATTGGCGTGGTAGCAGCATAATCGCATTGAGTAATCTTTCCGCCTTTTTCCAAAAATTCTGCTATTAATCTTTCCGATTCTTCTTCTGGCGTTTCTGTTGGTTCGTTATCCATTTGTTTTCCTTTATGGTTTATTGGGCATTCATTTGTAATTCTACGAGTGTAGCACTTAAATTAATCTCAGGATCAGCACAAGCAACACTTTTAACCATGCCATCTCTGATAATTAACAATGCCTGATCCTGTGTTGCTTGACTATTGCCCCAAAGTTCTAGATTACGATACAGGAATCTAAACACATCATCATATTCTTCTGGGCGAGCCTGTGTAACAATCATTTCCCTCGCAGGTTTGTAGTCACCTTTCTTGAACAGTTCAATAGCACTCAGCATCCAGTCTGATGTACTGCTTTCTCCTGCTTGTGGTTTCTTTAACTGTCCATCCACTACATTCTGTTGCACTAGATTAATACACTTACGCAAATCAGGATAGGTTGCCTGCACATAAGTATCCAGTGTTTCTAAATCCAGGTCCACACCTTCACTAATACCAATCGTTGCAATACGTGCAGTAAATTCTGTGGTATCCAGTTTCTCAATGTGGAAGCCCTGACATCTACTGTGCAATGCAGGAATAACACGTTGAGGATAATTGCAAGTAAGCAAAAACCTACAACTGGTGTGATACATTTCCATTACGCCACGCAATGCTGCTTGACCGTTTGGAGTAATATAATCTGCCTCATCCAGCAACACATACTTCATATCACCAAATGGCATTGTGCTAGCAAAGTTAGTGATCTTGTTTCTAATTGTATCTACATTGTTTTCGTTACTGGCGTTGATCTCTAATACGTCTAAATCGTTTACATCTAGCTCTGCAAGTAATACTTTTGCTAATGTGGTCTTGCCTGTGCCTGGTGCTCCTGAAAATAACAAATGCGGCATTGCACCACTTGCTATCCAACCTTGTACTTGCGCTTTTTGTTTTGCATCACGAAAAACATAATCTTTTGTGTTGTTTGGTCTGTATTTTTCAGTCCATAATTCTTTCATATTGTGTCCCGTTTGTGTGTTATAGTCCGCCAATGGTAAAGGAGTTAAGCTTGTTTACTGGAATTGTGTCAGTATGTTCTAAAATAAAATGTGCTGCTACAGCATCATCTTTAAATTCTGCATCCACGCCAACTACCAGATAATGATCTCCTGGTTCAAAATATCTTGTAAATTGTACAGCATTATCCGGATATTGTCTACTCCATTCCATAAAAGGTTCAACAGTGTCCCTGATCATCATGTCGAGGACCCAATCTTCCATGCTGTCATTTGCAGTGCATTGTATTACCTTTATTGTCTTCACCAGTTGTGCACTACGTTGGCCATGATAAAGAAACAGGTCATGAAGTTTATTCCCACAATTACGGTTCTTACTATGGTAATATATTTGTCGTAAGGCTCTGTCTTATCATCAGAGTAACCTCCCAGACTGTATTGCCAAATTTTCCAAATTTTGTTCATGTAAAGAACCAGTGCACAAAAACAAGCATAGCTATGCCTGTAAGATATCCAGTAAGGAACCCTTTCCAGAATTTTATACTCAATTCTTCCTGGTATTTCATATAAAAAATAATCCAATTATTGATAACACTAGAATAACGTTTAGATAGGATACTACACCAATCCAAAATAACTTTTTATTCTTCTTAACAAAACTATAGCTCATAGGGTAATTATACACTAAGTTCAGTTAAATGTCAATCAGAAAGAGTACCTCACTTCAGTTTCAACCTTGGTCTTAGCATCGCCAGTGTCCTTGGTCTCCAGTTTACCTTTAACTGTTACAGCATCAAACTTAAACTTGTATCCTGCTTCGTAACTGTGACCCTTAGTCATTGGTCCGATTTCAAAATACATGTTGTTCTTTGCTTTATATCCAAAACGCAAATGGTTAGTTGTCTTAGTGTGATCCCACTCTTTCAACTCGTACTCGTTCTTGTATTCTATATAGGGTGCAGCATTGGCATTAGAACCAAGAATTGCTACAACCATTAACACTAGTAATCCTACATACACACTTTGAAAAAACTTCTTTGCCATTGTTAACTCCTTAGGTTATGTTTATTAAGTGTATTATTTAAACATACCGCAGTTAAGATTGTGTAAAGATGATGTTAATTTTATGTTAAATTTTAGACAAAAAAATACCCCCTTGCGGAGGTATCTTTCCAAATTGTATACGAAATATTAAAACAATTTTTTAGTGATTGTAACAAATGCTTGCTTTTCATCTGATAAGTCTGAAGCATCATCAGCTTTAAATGAGCTGTAACCAAATGTAGCGTCTGATTCAAAAGCAGTGCCTTCGAAAATACTTACGCCTTTAGAAACTTTCCAGTTGGTTCCTGCACCATCTAAATCGCCAAAGCTAGCATCAAAGTGGCCCAGAACATCTACACTTACTTCCATGTAGTCTGCTGCATCGTCCATTCCTTTGAAGTAAGAAGCACTTACTGCTTTGTATCCCAATGAGACCATAACTTCTTCTACATCAAGAGCTGACTCGTTAAAGTCTACTAACTCATCGAAGCTGCTATAATTGTAATCAATGTATGCAACATCCAAAGTTAAGCCTTCACCACCCATCTTGTAACCAGCATAGATGTCATACTCTGCTTCAATGTCTGTACCGTAATCAACTTGACTACCCCATACACCAGCATAAAAATTGCCAGCAGAGACATTTACGTCTGCACTAACAGCAGGACTATTAGCATTTTGTGCCATACCACGGAAAATGTATTCCGAAGATACACCAACAGAACCACCAACTTCTAAAGCTGATACACTGCCAGCGAACAATAATGCACCCACTGCAACAAGTGACTTAATATTTAATATATTCATAATTTTTCCTTTTCTTTGGAGCAAATAAATTTGCCTCACTTTTATTTAGCTTTTTCTTGCAGTTTTCTTACATTTTTTGGAATTGCATATGAATAGCATAGTTGGAAAGGCTTAACCCTGGTAGTATGGTTGCGCCGCAAGAATGGGCGTATTCTGTGACTTCAGTACAGTCCGATACAACTAAATCTGAACTAGCATACCAACTAGCACATTCTAAATCTGTTTGAGAACCTGTAAAAATAACTTCTGGATATTGGTTATCCAGATCAACAATGTTGTTTCCAGTGCCTATTACTATGCGAGTGCAGCGTTTCCAGGGAGGAGTAAAGTCGCAGAACTCACGTAAACTGGGTGTATCGGCAAGTCCTCTTAGTGAATGATATATCAACAGTGGGCGGCCACAGTACAAGTCTTTCTTCTGACTCGGGTTATACACGCCCATAGTTTTAACCTACGTAAATTTTACTTTATTTATTCTTTTCTGAACAAAATGTCGTTAAGGTAAACACTAGTACGTAGAACTTCTAAATGGTGGTCTTGACTTTCTGCATAGTGTAAAAAGGCACTGGTATCTTTAGGTAAACAGTGCCCGCCAAATCCAAACTCACCGTCTGGACCAGGTACCTGGAAGTGGGTTTGACCCAGTCTGGAGTCTGTTTTTAATATCTCTGTGAACTGATCCCAAGTACTATCTGCTCCGCTGACACTGTGTAATTTGTGCAGCTCATTCATAAATGTAACTTTGGTTGCTAACCAACTGTTGATAGTGTATTTGATTAGACTGGCTGTTACAATGTCTGTTTTATATGTGGGCACAGTTTTAACTTTACTGTATTGCACATATGCTTTTTCAACCTCAACACAGTCACTCCAATCACCACCTAACACCTGCATATGGGGATTGATAAAATCAGCGTGTGCATTTGCTTCTGTGAGAAACTCTGGATTATACACAATACGTAAATTGTAATTTTTAAAATTGTTCAGGTGATCTGGAGTTATTGTACTTTTAATAACACAAACACCTTTGTAGCCCAGCAGTTCTATATGGTCCAGGGTGAGTGATACTGTGTCCACATTAACACTGCCATCTGGGTTACTGGGAGTGGGTAAACATAAAAATATAATGTCTGGTTTTGCATTTACACATGTAGGAATATCAGTAACAGTATATTTGGGGTCTACTATGTGTATGGCCACATTGTCAGTACTGAATCCATTTATAACTGCATCGCCCACAAAGCCAGCGCCGATTACACCCAGTCTAAGGCGCTTCATTATCATATCCTAATTTTTTTAATGCTAATTCGGTTTGATATTCTGCTATCCATTCGTCTTCACCAGCATAGGTACTGCATTTAGCCAAATATTCTTCTGCTAGCCATTTTACTTTGTACATGTTTTGCTTACGAGCGAATGTTGACCAACCATCCATATAGGGATCAGTTGCATAAAAATACTCGTGTTGTAGATAGTTTTTTACATGCCGAAGAGACGGCTTATCGTCTTCCATTCTCAGTGCCTATTGCTGATAATATAAAAAAAGTGCTCAACATTAGCCACCAAGGACTAAGTTGGCCCCAAATAACACCAGCTAATATAATACACCCAACCGTACCTGTAGTACCCATACCTGGAGACTTTCCTGGTATCATGTAATCTGGAAGTTTCATAACGTTTTCACCCTTTAGCTTTTCTTTTCTAAGCACTTCATTGTCCGCTTCTTCCTATAGTTTTCTTTTCATAGATTGCTGTAATATTCGCACCCATTTGAGGACATACTAATATAGTATCAGGTAATCCGTTCTCATCGTGGTCACCACCTTCACCACATATAAAGAATGAACCACTCTTGGCTGGGTGGAAAGCTTTCCACCCATCAGGTTGTGTGTGGAACCAAATCTTAGTCAGTTTTTTGAAGAGATTGTATTCTTCATCAGTGATTTCTTTCATCGTGCACCCTTCTCCAGTTTAACATCATTCATAATCACTCACCCTCGCTCCAACCCATTTCAATTAATAGTTCATCAGGGATAGGTAGAATCAGTTCTCCAGTTTTTGGGTCCTCTTCAA